>Ga0075443_10000967_pt1 | contig 11867 bp, 8 predicted proteins | sample CoawatmetaG00DNA_3_FD_71583 | JGI IMG/M metagenome (GOLD analysis project Ga0075443, IMG submission 71583) | Marine microbial communities from the West Antarctic Peninsula - Coastal water metaG006-DNA | ecosystem: Environmental > Aquatic > Marine > Coastal | place: Atlantic Ocean: West Antarctic... | reverse complement strand
TTATAATTTACGAAATTAATGTTATTAATAGTTGTAGTTTTAGGTATTTTTGTTATCACATCAGCTAATAAAATATTTTTAATTTCATCAGTGATACTCTCCTCTTTTATATTTAAATTCTTAACATTAATATCCACCATATTACTCTTATGTTTTAAATTAGTGTTAATAGAATTAACAGTAGTAATCGTGTCAGTTAAGTTTCTCATTCCACAAGGTAGCGAAATAGTAACAGCTTGGATTTCGTCATATACTTGATTAAAGATAACTGCTAGTTCTTCTTCTTTGTCTAATGGTTCTAGAGCTAAATATAAATTTTCTATACCTAGTCTGTCAGTTATATCATTTCGTAAAATTTCAATCTGTCTATTAGTTTCAAACAAGTAAATGTTACCAAATAATATGCTCTTGCCAATCATTTGGTATGTATTAAGATTAAAAGAAAATATATTTTGCGAATTAAGATATAAGTTACAGGTTCCTAGGATAGCGTTAAAAGATAAAAATATGCTATTTTTAGCGAATTCATCAATTTTAAACGCATGCGTAAAATCAGTAGTATCTGTAGTAGGGGACTGCCCTAATATATCAGATTTAAATACCGAATTTGAATTATCAAATATTTTAAAGGTAAATGTAATTAAATTATCTTGTTTTATAATTTCAAAACCCCCGTCTATATCATTTCTTGCTGACTTAATCGAAAAGTTTTTTGTATTATTTTGTATATTAAATCCTATAGCAAACCCACCTTTATTATTAATATCGATAAAATAGTTACTTATATCTTCACGTAGTTTTTTTGCACCACAGAAATTGGTAGGCAGTTTTGCTGATATAGCTTCTTTTGTTATTCTTTCGTATTTATAGCGCTTATTTATTTCAAATATAAGGTCACTTTTTTTATCAAAATATTGCGTCTTAGTTACAGAGGTTTTTAAATTTGAATTAGTTAATATTAAGTTTTCAACAACGCTATCATATGTAGCGTTATATGTTCCCTTAGCAGATAAAGCTGTACTCTTTGTTACCAGGTCAGGGTAATAATACCTATCAACCCATAGCCCTCTTTTACCTATTCCTCCAGATAACCAAGTGCAGAGATATGTAACATCTTCACTCTTTACAGTGTCATCGTCTAATCTATAGACTCTATCCGCTAGATATGGTTGTGTAAACGCAAAAGACCCGCAATCAACAAGCTTAGTATCATTTATGTTTATTCTTTTAAAGGGTTTTAAGGATGAAGGTGTAGTAAAATAAGTAGTGCCTGGTTTACATGTAACATCAAAATTATTATATACATAATTTAAAGCCAGTACCTCATTTTTTTCACTATCTATGTCGGAAAAAATAGAAGTATACTTTCTTAAATCTTGAACAAAAACAGGTGAAGAGGATGTGGAAAGCAGATTGTTACAAGACGTAAATTCATCTTGATTATTAGCAATATTCTTTAAATTAAATAGATTAAAATTTTGTTTAATTTCGTCACTAGAGCTGTAAAGAAGGTAATTTGATGGTAATTTAAAGTCGCTTTTTGTGTTATTTACTCCATCCTGATCTATGTTATATGTAACAAAAGATGTGTTATACGGTGATGGAATTGTTAAGTTGGTTTGCTGATTTAATTTAATATTTCGCTGTGACACAAAAAATTCATTAATGTAATCTGTCAATGATATTTTGTTAGCAACCAAATCTGTCCCCGTGCTTTCTAGTATATATTTTGTTTTGTTTTCTGCGGAATCTTGTTTTGTGGTATATAGATTTAGATAAGTATTATCTCCATGCGATGAGAAATTATATTCTAGATTGGATGCTGAAAGAGGTATTTTGTTTTCACCTACAAATAAGGCCTTTCTCTGATTATTTTCCTCATCATCATCTGATACTACTAGATAGAAGCGAAAATTATTAAGCAAATAAGCTATTCTGAGAGTAAATCCATCGAGAATAGTCACTTCAAAATTATTTGCCGAAGCCGCGTATCTCGTAATTTTAGGTGCACCGTAAAATTGTGCATTATAGGTATCGTTAGTTTCACGAAATGGAATTTTGCTAGCTCGTTTAAATCTCAGATACTCCTCCCCGGCTTCAGCAAAATTTAAGGTAGTAAAAAATTTATCACCCAGTATTCGTGACGACCCTGTTGAGTTTAAGCGACCTCCTCCTGCTGGAGTATAATTAATAACGTTATCTAACAAAATATTATTAGATAAATAAAAATTACTAAAGTTTAATTTTTTAAAGCTCTGTGAACCTGAAAGTGCATTAATAAAATTTATAGTAAAGTTACCGTTAAAGGTTCTTTGAAATTGCTTTAAAGTAACACCGACCGGACATATATCCGCGCGTTCGGAGCTTAACGCACTCAAGCTTGACTTTACTAACGATCCCATTATTAATATTTATGCCTTGGTGTCTTTATAAGATTTGTTATCCATTTGAACAACGTAGTTGTCTTTTTTTGTTAAAAACGTAAACCTTGAACTATTGTTTTCATCATTTAATAAATCTATTCCTATAATTTCTATATCCTCTACATCTTCAGAGTAACTGGATGTTCGTATATTTACCGGTACTGAAAATTTGGTTGTTTCTCCGGTAATATACCCTATATTAACTCTTAAGGTCAGTGATTTTTTTAAAGCAAAATCTGATGGAAAGTAAAGGTGACTATACCCTTCGTTTAAGTATACAGGTGAGGCCCCTTTTAAAACCTCCGGGTAAATAGATTCAGTTTTGTAGTTCCTAAAAATTTTAATTACTGGTTCCTCAAGCGGTGTACCGTCTCCCCATCCTATGCCTATATAGTTGGGAAAAACTGTAGAATATATATCTGACAAATCTACCGTAAAGTTTGTTAAATCAAACAATTCTATAGTCTGTAGAGTCCGGCCAATCCCCGGTTCAGTAGAAGAAAGAGATAATGTATAAGTGTTCATAGTACTAAGGCGTTATCATTTGCGCTAATGGGGACGGTGGTTCCAGCAATTGAGCTTAAAGAGAACGATAGATTCTTATTTTCTACGGTTCCTATGTTACTCACGAAAATATTAGTGTAGGCGTCATTAGAGGGAATAAAATATTCAGTATTTAAGAATGCTATATTATTCTTATATTCGAAGAGATAACTAAACAACGTCGGAGCCTTATTTTGATCCTTTAATAAAAAGCCCAAATTAAATTGTTCATTTTCGCTACTATAAGTTAAAAATGGCTTACTACACTCTATATACTGAATATTACTAGTAAGACAGTCAAAATATGAAGCAGAAGAAATAACAGGATTTACTGCAGTAGGAAATATTCTTGTATTCTTTTCCTTAATATAATTATACTTATAAATTTCAGGATATACTCTAAAGGAAGAAAGATCATACACCTGAGCTGATAGACCGGCTTGCCCCCCTCTGTCATATACCATACGACAATAAAATACATCATTACCTACTTTAAATCTATTACTAATTTTATTGTAAAAATTAGAGCTATGGGACAGGGAGTTAGAGGTGGTATTAGGGTTAATAAATTTATCGTCTTTAAATAAAGTTTTTTCTATAACTAAATAAGAGCTGGTTTCTACAAAAAGAGTATCATAAAAAATATCAAAATTCCTAACAACTGTAGAGAGCTCATCACAAATAGACGTATTGTATTTAGTAGAAAGATAAGGTAAAGTCTTTGTCAACTCTTTAACGTTAGATAGTAGAGGAGATATAGAAGTGTTTTTTACATACATTTTCCCTACATGGTCTTTTCTTTTAGAGAGGTTGTCTTTTTCGGAAGATATAGATAATGTTTGCGTATTAATGTCTACTTGGTTATTATAATCTATTGATTCTACCCCTGGGGTAAAATCATACGTTAAGTTACTAGTAAAGAACATTCCCTCAAAATCTTCAACACCGTTTCCTGCATTTCCTTGTCCTCCTGACAGCCTTGGACTTAATGTAAAGTCTCCAGTAATGGTAGGGTGGGAGGTATCTTTTAGAGCGCGAACAATTGTAGCCTTATTTGCACCTGATTGATTTCCAGGCTTATCGTCATATAGAGCTACTCCACCATCTAATAGTTGTGTAAAGTAGTATTCTGTTCCTCCTTCAAAGCTACCCGTAAAAGAACTTAGGCCAGACCGTACAGGGTCGGTTAATGTTTGTGAATCAGAAAATTTAAAAAATGCACCTTCTTTAACATCAGCATTTATAATTCTTTCCGTGTCATAATCTACTTCTGAAAAATTTGCAGCGGAGAGTATTTGTTGATAAGGGCTATAATTTCTAAAAAAGATATTAAATGCAGAAGTTGGAAAGCTAGTCCAAGAATCGGGTGTGCCAGGCGCGCCTGCCAGGATTGGTACTGGGCCCCGTCCGGTCATTCCGTTAGTAAAGGTGGAAAGCCCCGATCTTATTGTTTCTCCATATGTTGTAGAATCTGTTGCACTGTAATTAAACCCATACCCCTCACCATATAAATCATCAAAAAATTGGTACCCGTTAATAACTAGGTTTTTGACAATATCTGGTGTTTCATTAGTAAAACTATCTCTATAATAATAATTGTCTTTTATTAAACCGAATATATTTCCAAATAAATCTTTTCCACTTTCTTCTATATATCCTTCATCAAATAAGAAAGATAAATCTGTATTAACATTCCTATCTTGCAATATTTCAGAATTATAACCAATAAAAGAAGTACTATTCTTATCAGTGTTTGGCTGATTTACTGCTATACCTTTACTTTGGTTGTTAATAGATCTAGAAGTATCGATAACAAAGGTTAAAATATCATCATTGTTTGTATATATATTAGGATCTGGAAAAATGTATAATTGATCAGCGTCGTATTTTTTTCTTGTAAAAAACTTTAATCTCTTACTCTCTATGGACGCTATACCGCTATTTGATGGTCTAAAAAATCCTAAATCTCGTTCACTTATTATCTCATCTGAAAAAACTGATGCTGTTGAAGGATAATCTTGATTTAAAAAATTTGCTCCTGTGTTCTTCGCGTTAAATAATATATCTATAAGTGGCTCGCCCTTGTCATTGGAAGATAGATAATAATAGTCTGTCGCAATAAATTTTTCTGTTTGTTTTCTTTTGTTATCAAATAACTGATCTGCTTCTTTTAGTTTTTTTAATTCATCACTAAGCCCGGCAAATACTTCCTTAATTAAAATATTGTCAGTAGTTAAAAATATATTGTCTGTAGGGGGACCGTCGGGGCTGTATTGAAGATAGTTTTTTCCATAGTATTGTTCATCAGGTTCCTGATTAAAGTATTGAGCAAAGTTATCAAAATATTCTGTTAACGATATCGATAAATTATTCTTAATTGCAGCAATATTATAGTCTTCGCTAATTTCTCTATTTTCTAAAAAGTTTAGAATTAATTCATACGCCGACTGTTCTAAGTTAAAATTGGTACCCTTAAGCTTGTTTTTAATAGTAGAAAAATATAACCGGTCTCTTTTCTTAGAATAATAGGTAATTATATCTCTAATCTTTTTACTGTAAAAAGAGCCAACAACTTGTAGGTCATTTTTATCATTAAAGTCTATTTGCGATATAAATTTTTTCTCAGCATTAGTAGAATAATTTAGTGTAATATCCTTTAAAAAATCTTTATATCTATCAATAATTAATTGAGTGTTATCAAAGTCCTTTGTTACAGCTAAATCATTCCATCTATTTAAATAAGTTGTATAAAACGTCTGTAATGTATCAGGTGCGTAGGACTCTTCTACATTTTTAATAAAATGTATAAATGAAAGAGGCGTATTTCTATCCAGTGCGTCTTCTCTCTTAACATTAGGATTTGTTATAGACAGCTTTACCTCAGGATATCCTTTTATAATATTACCCATTAAGTATATTTATTACTCAAATAAAGATAGACTACTAAATAACGTGCTACTAATTAAAATATCAAATATTTTTCCTGAACCTTCTAGACTACTTAGTGGTGAATCAAAACTTAATGTGGTTTGAGGATTAGTAAAATCAATAATGCCATCCATTATTGTACCATCTATACCACTTAAATAACCGTAGAAATTATAAAATTTATCAACTGTACTAATATCGTAAGCGGTGGGTAGTGTTAGGGGCCACCCCCAGGCCGATCCACTTGTATTAGCTGTACCTAGTTCACTAAGACTATATTGTGTTGTGGTACCATCACGTAAGGTAGCCGAGCTCAATGGTTGATAGGTATTTAATTTTGCATACGTACCACTAAATTTTTCATATGCTACGATAGGTGTACCGGCAGTTACTACGTAAGAAATAGTATTTATGTTCCCAGCCCCGGCGCTCAAATAGCCCGGCACCGACGAACTTAAATTTTTTCCATATGTATTTTTTGTTACGTGACCTTTGCTATCAAAATTTTCCGAAAATTTGTTTTTAGCTCCTCTAAACTTATTGTAACTAGTACTTAAAATATTAATTAATCTTTTTATTTCAGTCGGCTGTTGTAAAATTGTTCTATCAAACACCAGCCCTTCTTCATCTAGCATAGATGATAAATTAACAAGGCTATTTACATCACAAAAATCTATGTCATAGTTGTTTTGTACGAAGTTCCAGATACTTTCATAAAGCTTTTTACCTAATAGATTGTGTCTGCTGCTCACACCCCCAAATATAGTTCCTATAAAATCGGTAAAGAATATGTTTTTGTCTAATAATATTTCTTGAAACCTTAGGTCTTTAATTGTCTGCTCAAAATCAAAATCTTCGTTGGTTTTATATAATGCATAGTAATCTTTAGGAAAACAAGACAAATATGTAGCCCCGGTTAAATTAGTTATAGTGGAATCAAAAACATAATCATTAGAAGCGCTTAACGTTAGTGTAGTTGGAGCAGTTGATAGGTTATCATTAAAGGTTAAAAGTCCCCTAAACCAAAAATTAGTACCAAAGGTTGTAAGCGGGCTGCTTATACTAGAAATGGTATAATTATGAGTAGCTACAATACATAGAGGATGTGTAAGGGTATTGCTTCCAGATAAAATTTTAAAATAAGGGTAACTAGCTGATAGCGCCTTTGCTGTGTAGTTATCTGTATTTTTAGGGCTTAACACAAACGGTATTCCTACTCCTTTAAATTGTACTGGACTTACAGGAAAGGAGTTTAGCTCGTCACCTTCTTCGCATAATCCATTGGAAGTTATACCTATATTACTTAACGTTTGCCCCGATGTTGAGCCTACATAAGTTGATAGGGTTATGTTTAATACATTTAGGTAGTCTTTGTTTTCTAATTTGGTTTGACCTCTTGTGTATATGTTTTTATTATCTTTATATAGAGAAATATAAATGGGTGTAGTTTGCTCTTCTGTTTTAAAATAAACTATTTCTCTTCCTGAGCTTCCTGCCAAAATTGCAGATGTATCAGCCTCGTCACAAACAGTTATTTTAACTTGCCCGGCATTGGACCCGAAGCTAGAGAGCTTAACATATATATTATCCGCAGAAAGCCCTATTTTTTTAAGCTCCACGTATTCATTTCCGGATAGAGATGGCAAGAAAACCTTTTTGTACAAAGAATAATAATTCTTTAAATGATTAAATTTGTTATTTTCTAAATTAAAATAATTATCGTAATTAATTCCTGAAACACTGTAATATATATCTTGAAAATCTTGATAATATGGAGTTTGAGAAATAACACTAAGAGGTGCAGAAAATCCTCCAGCAGATAAGTTTAAATTACTTAAGTGCCCCTTGCCTAGATGCCCCCCACCAGCTGCACCAACGGTTGGGTCTTCAAATTCAACATCAAACGTATTAATTATATAGTCATGGATTTCAACGTCGCTATTGTAAGAACCCAACACAGCATTGTTTGCACAATCTCTAAGTATCATCTTAACGTTATATTTTCCAGGTACTTTAAAGAGATGTGAACTAGACAGACCGCTGCTTGTTGTACCGTCGCCAAAATCAAAAATAACTTTTGTGTTGTTAAGTTGTAGGCCCTTTGAGGAGGTAGTCTCTGATATTTTTGCTTGGAAAATAAGAGGCGTAAAGAGAAGATTATACGAAGAGATAACACCAGCAGTCGTTAATGGCTCTTCGTTTTTATAATCTATAACACTAAAAGTTGCGTAGTCTGTGACTATATTACTCATCTAGAACAGTTATTCGGTTTGAAATAGAGAATGGAGAATATAGATAGGGAAATTTAAAAAACGGTAATGTAGTATCTTGGTTAATTATCTCTATATCACTTTCAGGGTAAAGCGGGTTAAAAGATAAAAAGGAAATTCCATTAAAAGATAACCCTTCCTTAGTATTTTTAGTATAAATTCTTTTTACACCTTCCAAGGATAAAATAGAATTTGTCAACGCTGTTATGCTTACATTTTGTCCTAGCTGATTATTTTTAGGTAAGAAAAATTCTTTTAGTGTGCTGTTGACGCGACCTTTGAGCGTTGATTTATTTATTTTATTGGTAGCCTCCCGGACAACATATAATTTTGTATCGTCCAATACAGATAAACTTAAATTTGTCTCGGAAAAATTACTTACTCCAATCCCATAGGCCATATATATTGGATCTCTTGGTACCACTTCATTAGATACCATTTTCTTGTCCCCGGTAAGCTGTATAATAAGATTTTTAAAAGAGTTACTTAAAAACGGTGGATAAGATTTATCTTCACCGATCACAAATTTTGGCACAACAAAAATATTAATATTATTAAAGTCACATGCGTCGGCAAAATTTACTTGATTAATTATTACTCGGTTAACTTTATTAGGATCAACGCAAATGTCGTAAAAATACTGTATGTATCCATTTAAATATTCCGTATTATTAACAACTTTTGCACTGGTAACAAGGTTAGATAAATTTTTGTTTATTAGGCTTTCATAATCTCCCTCAGTTACTAATCTTAGTTGGGATGAAAAGGATTTTGGCGCATTTTCTCTTATTTGTTCAACTGTTTCTTCATCTGTAAGTGTTGAAGAATTCACTGGGTTATTAAAAGACAATTCGGAACTGTTAGTAACGGTAATAAAAGTAGTTTCCTCTTTATTTAAATATGTGTCATTAAATACTGCATTTTGTCTAGAAGAATTATATATAAATAGCTTATTACCATTTATTGCATTTTTACTTATAATGCCTTTATTATTATCTGATAAGATATAATTTACACCAACAGTATCCCCTTCAATAAGCCGGCGACCAAAAATCCCATTACCGAATTTTACGTCATAATTACCACTTTCATTTAATCGTTTTTCAAATACTCTATCTCGAGATTTTGCAAGATAAAGGCTATCTACTTCGTCATATATATACCACCGCCCTGAGTTCTTTTCTTTAACATACACACTTATTGTGTTATCTGCTATAAATTTAGTATCGTCCGAGTCCACTATGTTTTCGACCACAATTGGTAAAACTTCAAACTCTTCGCCTTGGGCAATATAATCAGGGTATTCTGATATAGAGCCTTGATACAGTACTGCATTGTCATTTATTGTTTCTATACTCTGTATACCAGCTATAGTCTTATCAAATGACATATCTTCTATGAAATTGTACTGTATATCATCAAGTAAAAAATAAGAATATTTACGAATAGTGTAATTACTAATACCTAAATTTTCTGAAGCAACAGCATTTATAGGAACAAGAGAAGTTTGCTTACCTGCCGGCTTGTAGCCAATAAGCTTAACAATTCTGTTCATATTTTCATATAACGTAGCTTGATCAAAGTTTACTTCTGCTGCTGTATTATTGAGATAAAATAGAAGTACATGATAGGAATAGGCTATAATATCAATGACCGCTGCTAAGTTACTTCCATCAAAATTTTGATCTGTAAATTTTTCATTTTCATTTAATCTTTCAACAATATAGCTTTTTAAGCTAACAGCATCAAACGCAGCATATGCATTCTGCGGAAGATTAAAATCTAAAAAATCATTCGATGTATTATTTGTAGGCATAATTAAGAAATAAAGTATCCATTACTATTTAATACTGACTTTAATGATAGCCCATATACATTTAATGATGGCACGTTAATTTGGAGAGTAATATTATACTCCTGTTGGTCAATATCAGGCTCAACTGTGACTTTTTGTAATTGTATTCTAGGCTCCAATCCAGGCAATTTATCTTTAATTTCATCCTCAATGGCCATAGTAGTCCAAACATCAATAGGCTCGAAAAGATGTCTCCTTAAATCAATGCCAAACTCCGGACTAAGTATTTTTTGACCCGGGGACGTAAGAAAACAATTAACTATACTTTGTTTTACAGCTCCCAAATCAAAGAGGCCCTGTATATCTCTTAGCTCAACATTTCTTTTAAGTTGATTGTTATAAGAAACCCGGTTTCTAATAGGTAAAAGCAAATCTTTATATAGATACCCTTTGCTTAAAGCAGCATCACTCGATTTGTCAACAGAAATATCGGATATCTTTAAAAGCGCCATTTATTATATTTAATACCTCAATGGTAAATCGAGTTTAAGGAACTATAATATAATTAAGTATGCAAATTAAAGGTAAGGCTGATGTAAATGTCGAAGTAGCTACTAGAGATCTAGTATCAGCTCTAAAAAGCGAAGTTTATGCAAGATTAGGTCTTCCAAACCCAAAACAAGGTCGGGTATATGCTAAAGATGGTAGGTGGGAGATTCAAATGGTCGCGCATACAACACACTCTTTTGAACTCGAAGAGGATCTAGGACCTGCTATAGAAGAAGACGTTGAAGTGTTTACAGCATTTCACACAATAGCTGAATTACTTAAAGATTAAGTTTATATATCTGTGTGATTATCTGCAGAGTTGTATAAATAATATTATGGCAGGTAAAAAGTTTGTTAAGTTACATGAATCTTATATGCGGAGATACGAACGAGGTGGTTTCCTCGTAGGCGACGTTTTTAAGTTTAACGACAATTTTAAAAGTGCAGCCGGATTTAAATCGCTAGGTGCTAATACACAGGAGTTAATTGATCAAATGATTAACTCTGGTCTCCATATTATAGTTGTTGGAATTAAGGACACCGCGCCGGCTAGATACCCCGCAAGCAGCCAAACTTCTACTTTGGACGTTGTTCTTAATATTGCTCTAGATACTGGTGGGAGCAGGTACTCTCATTATTGTTCCATTCCTGGAGATTTAGGGCATGCAGTTCAATATTATCCTAATCTTCTTCCTATTCCTGATGCTATGAAAAGGCCAGATAATGTTATTCTTAAACCAGAAGAGCTTGTAGAAGATGAAGAAATGCTGGCTAATAGATCTGATAGAGGTGGAACTGAGCCCCATAAGTTAACCCCAACGCAAAGAACATTGCCAAAAAAGAACACGGTAATTCCTTCTGACCCTGTAACTCCGTCACAGGCGGTAACTTCTTATACTAATCAATATCTCAGTGATCTTACTCTCGCTAAATATACTGGTGTCGCGAAAAATTTACAACATAAATAAACAACAGACTTTAGCAGATCTAAATAGCAGAGACGATCAGCAAAAAATAGTTGCTGTGTATCATCATATTCAAGCAGAGGCTCTTATTCGTATGCGGGAAAGATTAAGCGAGGAAGATTCGGAGCATACTGAAGAAGACAAAAAAAAGTAGGTCCATGCTAAACATTATGTTTAATGTAAAGCATTCTCTAAATTTACTAAGCATGCAAATGCGTTGATTTCCTTATCTACAACAAACGCACTCTTATAGAGATGATCTGCAATAATAGCAATCATCTCTTTCTTTTTGATATCTTCTATATTTGCATTGTAGATAAAATCTAGATAGTTACAAAGCAATGTATCGTAATCACCTTGAAATCTATCTTCGTTTTCGATTAGATACCTCCTA
>Ga0075443_10000947_pt1 | contig 11975 bp, 9 predicted proteins | sample CoawatmetaG00DNA_3_FD_71583 | JGI IMG/M metagenome (GOLD analysis project Ga0075443, IMG submission 71583) | Marine microbial communities from the West Antarctic Peninsula - Coastal water metaG006-DNA | ecosystem: Environmental > Aquatic > Marine > Coastal | place: Atlantic Ocean: West Antarctic... | reverse complement strand
TGGTTACTCGGTGGGCAATCAGCAGTTGGGAAATAGACTTTCTGGTCGGGCCATTGCCCCTCGTACTCTGGGTGCTGAGTTGGTGTTCTTCTTTTAGGGGCTTAATAAAAGCGTAATAAATGGTTTGTAAAAAAGGCTGCAAGTTTGCACTTGCAGCCTTTCTTATTGCCGTCGAATTAATCTTCTAATTACTACCCGGCATTTTGTTATTTATCCTCAGACTTGCCCAGCAGCATATTCACTATCATCTCGGCATGCTGTTCCACCACCCCTTCATCGTAGGAGCTGAACCCAAAGAGCAATCTACATTCTGGCTCAAAGGAGAAAATCGTCGCCGAGGCGCTGATCATAATGTAATACCAGTGGGCGAACTCGCGGTCACTGAGGCCGAGGCTCTCGGTGATATGCTTGGCTAACAGGCTAAGGCTCGGGTGCTGGTGTTTGGTCGCCAGATATTCAATCCGCCAAGTATCCTGGCGCGCCTCTTGGCTCACAAAGCGACTGAGTACCGGGTTCTCTGAGTAATAGCGAACATGAAAGCGAATGAGCAGGGCGACACTTTCACGTTTGGGCAGATCCTTAAGAATCACCAGGCGCAAATCCAGTTCCCGCACTAGGTTGGCAAACATCTCATCCGCCACCACTTTCCAGAGACTGTCCTTACTCGCAAAGTGATAGCTGAGCATGCCGCGTTTAACCTCGGCAGCGATCTCTATATCCCGCACTGAGATAGCGTCAAAACCCTGTTCTGCAAACATCGGTGTAGCTGCGGCGATAATGCTGGCGCGGGCTACTTCAGTGCGCTCTTGTATGCGGCGTTTGCGTACACGAGGTGCAGTGTGTTGCGGAACTTTTTCGTTGGGACCTGCGCTCAAAGTCATTTTAGTCATCAGCTTAAGGAGATTTAAAGGACCAAAATACCGCAGTCACAAAAAAAGTACAGCCTTAAATCCGTAGAATGCACGATTTAAGCGATTAAAGGGACTACACACAGCTGTTTAATTCTCAATAAGTAGGTAGCTGACGATTAAGCTACCTACCTTAAGCCTCAGCGACCTACCTTAAACCTCAGGCAGCTGTTGTAAAAAAGTCTGATAGTGGGCAGCCACCTCAGCCGGAGCCTCAACTTGAGGGTAGTGGCCAATCTCGGAAAGTTGAGCAAGATAATCCAGACGACAGTTAAGCTCTTGGTAGCGCGCAACCATATGTTTTCCGGAGACTGGATCCACCGAACCATTGATTAACGCCAGGGGAATAGTTGACTGCTGCATGGCTGAGACCCAGCGCTCGCGATGCTCTAGACGATCGCGGATATAGGTAATCAGATTATGAAAGATATGTTTGCCGTTATTGATATTAATCAGCCACCAAAAATTCTTTAACTCTTCTTCAGAGGGTTTGCTCTTGGCGCCAAACACCGAACTAAAGTTGCGGCAAAACTTTGCATAACCAGTGAGTCGATTGAGCAGACCCCCTATGGGGCTCAATAAGAGCTTTTGCGTTAACAACGCGCGATGGGTTTCGGGAAACAGGCCGCCATTTAAAAAACAGCAGGACAGCCATTCACCGGCACCGCTGCCCTCGAGTTGGCGGGCCAGCAGTTCTTGGCCAACGGTGTCGCCATAATCATGCGTCAGCACATGAAACTGTTTTAGCTGTTTGGCTTTTACCAGTGCTTCAACCAGATCCGCCTGACCATGAATGGAATATTTGTATTTATTGGGTTTATCAGAAAAACCAAAGCCGAGCATATCCACTGCGATTAACCGGTAGTCTTTTGCTAGGCTGTTCCAGATCGGCTGCCAGTCCCAGCTTGAGGTGGGGAAGCCGTGAAGCAATAGGATAGTTGGCCGCTCGAGGGTTTTGTCGGCAGCGCTTTGATGGGGGCTTTCATCAATAACAAACAGCGAGTGGCCGAGTAGCTTGACAAGTTCGCCGCGCTCACGCCACTGCTCTGGTCCGCTTTCATCGTTTTGCCAAGTATTTTCCGTCGACCGATTCATGCGCACCGCCACCTGTTAAAAAGAATGATTTATTTTGCTGCTAGTCTGCACTATTTTTAAGAATAAAATCACTCAAAATGTTAGCCAGTTCTTCAGCCTTAGCCCACTGGAAGAAATGACCGCCACCAATGGTTGCATGAGGCTGGCCCTTGGTGCCAGGCACCTTTGCCAGCCAGGGTTTTTCAAAACCAACGGTGATCGGGTCATTGCCGGCGCCGACACATAAAAAGGGTTTCTCAAATGTTTCAAAAAAGTCCCAGGCCTTTTTCTGCGCTTCCAAGGATTGGTCTGGCATGCTGGGCACCTGAGTTGGCATGGCGCGCACCGCCATTTTATACTCTGGGCTGGGGAAGGGTGCTTCATAGATAGTCGACAGCTGAGTTCGGAACGGCGAGATTTTTCTCAAGCCGATGGCGCCGGTAAATAATTCCAGAGCTACAATTAGAGGGTTGCGCTTCTCCATTTGTGATGAGGAAATAATACCGGCAGGAACATCGGGAGTCTGCCAAGTATACTTTTGCCAATAGGCAAAACGCCTAGCGCCATCGTGATTTTTACCCCCTATGCCATTCATTTTCCTAATTTCTTTCATCATCGAAAATAGAGTTAATTTTTTTTCTGAATTTCTAAAGCTGATGATTTCCTCGACAACCTTTGGAGGTACGTCCGGGTTATAGGGTAAGCCTGTATTGCCAATCGCCACGCGTGCAAAGCGGTCGCCGTTATCCGCAATCATGCGCAAGCCAATTAGGCCGCCCCAGTCCTGTCCGAAAAAAGTTAGCTCGGTAAAATCGTTTTGCCTTAGCCACTGATTCATCCAATCAACCTGTAGCTGATAGCTGTAATCTTCTCGTGCTGCCGGCTTGTCAGATTTGCCATAGCCCGGCAGGTCCGGTGCAATTACACGAATCCCGGCTTTCACTAAATGGGGAATCATTCGCGCGTAGAGATAGCTCCATACCGGCTGGCCGTGCATACATAGAATCACCGGGCCATCTTTTGGCCCTTCATCTATATGGTGGATTCTAAGATCGCTGCCGTCATGGGTTTTGACTGTGGTGTAGTGGGGCTCGAAAGGATATTCGGGAATATTGTCAAAACACTGGTCGGGGGTTCTTAGGATTTTCATGCTATCTCCGGGCTTTTGTCAGGCTTTTTTGAAAGTTTTTTTACAGGATATTTCTTGAGAGTATAACGCAGTAGAATTATATTGACAGCTGCGATGACAATACATTTTTAGTTAGCGTAAATAGGCTCGGCAGCTGTCTGTCTTAGGCTGCGCTCGCTGCTAGTTGTCCAATGGGTCACAACTAAGCTTGCATGCTGCTGGTATGGGGAATAGTCTGAAGTTAATACATATAAAACCAAAGCAAAAAAAACGACTTTGGTGCCATTAACAGCAGTTTTTATAGCCCATTTTAAAAAGGTATATCCCATGACTGAAGCTTGGATCATTGACGCCTGTCGAACGCCCCGTGGCATAGGCAAGCCGGGCCGCGGTGCCCTTACTACTATTCATCCTCAGCGACTGGGTTCCACCGTGCTCAAAGCACTGGCCGAGCGCAATAACGTTAACACCGCTGATGTTGCCGATGTGATCTGGGGCTGCAATGTCCAGCGCGGTCAAAATGGCAATGATATGGGGCGTATGTCGGCTCTGGATGCCGGTTATGACGTGACGTCTAGCGGCGTCACTCTGGATCGCTTTTGCGGCTCCGGGATTACCACTGTAAATATGGCCGCGGCGTCGATTATGTCGGGCATGGAAGACCTTGTAGTAGCCGGCGGCTGTGAAATGATGTCCGGTTATGGTCTGCTCAGTGGCGAGATGTCGCCCTTTGTGGATTCCGGCAATGAGCATTTGCGCGAGATGTATGGTCAGTCCCATCAGGGTATCTGTGCCGACACCATCGCAACCATTGAAGGTATTTCCCGAGAAGATTTAGATAGCCTGGCTGCAGTCAGTCAGGAACGTGCGGCTCATGCTATCGCCAATGGCCATTTCGATAAGAGTCTGGTGCCTGTGTATCACGACGATGGCACTCTGGCTCTGGATAAAGATGAATTTCCGCGTCCCAGTACCACTCTTGAAAGCCTCAGTCAGCTAAACCCATCATTTGAAAAAATAGCCCAGCTACCTCTGGATGAAGAGGGTTCGACTTACGCTAAATTGATGGCAGTGAAATACCCAGATGTGAAAATCAAACATGTGCACCACGCTGGTAATTCCTCCGGTGTAGTAGACGGCGCCGCTGCAGTGCTGCTGGCATCACCTGACTATGCGACCAAGCAAGGCTGGAAGCCCCGAGCCAAGGTTTTGGCTTTTTGTAATATGGGCGACTGTCCTTCACTGATGCTCAATGCACCAGTGCCTGCGGCCAAGCGTGTGCTAGCCAAAGCGGGATTAGAAAAAGCTGATATAGACCTCTGGGAAATTAATGAAGCCTTTGCCGTTGTGGCGGAGAAGTTTATTCGTGATCTAGAGCTGGACCGTGACACAGTCAATGTTAACGGCGGTGCTATGGCCCTGGGTCATCCCATCGGCGCAACTGGCGCCATGTTGATTGGCACCATGGTCGATGAGTTAGAGCGACGCCAATTAAAGCGCGGCCTGATCACTATGTGTGCCGGCGGCGGAATGGCGCCAGCGATTATTGTTGAGCGTATGTAGGAGTTTTGTCATGAGTAAGGATCAGAGCCAGTCGTTTACACCAGCAGAAGTGGCCATTAAGCCGCGCAATCGGCAGCATGATTTGGCTGAGGCCCTCAAGGGCGACTGGATGCGCAAGGATGTTTTCGCCACGGCTTGGTTCAATGCGATGTCGATCACTTTTCCTCTTGGCGAACAGTTCTTTATTAACTCGGTGCGCCACTACCGCGATCGGATTACCGATCCTAAACTACAGGAAGAGACACGCCTGTTTTTCAGTCAAGAGGCGGTGCACCTGCGGGAACATAAACGCTACAACGAAATGCTCTGCGAGCTGCGCGGCTATGATCTGGAAAAACTTGAAGGCCCACTGCGTCGGCGGATGAGTTGGGTGAAAAAGAATATACCGGCTCGGGAGCAGCTTGCTGGAACCGTGGCAGTGGAGCATTTAACCGCCGTGTTAGCGGAAAAGGCCTTGGATGATAACGGCATTTTTGCCGATGCTGACCCAGCTATGCGAGAACTCTGGCAGTGGCATTCGGTGGAAGAGATGGAGCATAAGGCAGTGGCCTTTGATGTCTACAGGGCTATTGGCGGCAGCGAAAAGATGCGTCGTGCGGCCATGCGCCGCAGCACCTTGTTTCTGACCTGGGATATTCTTCATGGGGTGCGTCATATCTTGAAGTGCGACGGCAAGCTTTGGAGTGCAAAAGTCTGGCTCTCTGGACTGCGCTTTCTGTTTGGTAAGCAGGGCATATTGCGCGGTACCTGGGCCCCCTATAAGGCGTTCTTCCGTGAGGACTTTCATCCTTGGCAAGAGGATACCCGTGAGTTGATTGCGAAGTGGGAATTGCAGCAGCAGTAATTAAGTTCTAGGAAAAATCGCTTAAAATATACAAAAAGACGCGAAAAGACGTCAAAAGCAGTGGTTTGAGTTAGTTGGGGAGTGAGTTAAATGTTGAGTCTTAATTATCAAGGTAGGCTAGCGGCGCTTTTGCTGGTATCGGCAGTGGCGATACTTTTAGCGTTGCAGGCCCTTGCCGATAGCTACGAACCTGAAGCCCTCAAAAGCGGCCGCGTCGATCCCAGTCTGCATCTTCAGCAGGGCAGTGATCAGCTTGTCGCACAAAAAATAAACGACGTTATCTATAAGGCCAGCGGCTTTGGTAATACCTTTATGGTGGTTACCAACGAAGGTAACGTCATTATCGACACTTCCCTGCCAGCCATGGCACCAAAGCATAAGCAGCTGTTGACCGCGGTAAGTGATGATCCAGTGCACTCGATTATTATTACTCATGGTCACGGCGATCACACCGGCGGCGTGGCCCTGTGGAGAGAGCCTCAGACCAAGGTCATTGCCCAGCAAAATATGGTGGAGTTTCTCAATTATCAAAAGCGCCTGGGCAAGCTGTTTATGCAGCGCAACAGTGCGCAGTTTGGCTTTGATTTGATTGAAGAGGACGCGCCATCGTCCACAACCAGCCAGAGCGCTGGCGTCAATATGCTGCCCAACACCTTATTTGATCGGCGTCTCGACTTTACTCTTGGCGGCGAGCAGTTTGAAATTCTCCACACTCCAGCGGAAACCTACGATGCCCTGACTGTGTGGATGCCTGACTATAAAGCCGCTTTTGTCGGCGATCTGTTTTACCGTTCATTCCCCAATATCTATACCTTACGTGGCACCAAGCCACGCTGGGCGCTGGATTATATTGAGTCGATTAATCGCGTGTTAGCACTGCAGCCGGAAATTTTGCTGCCCAGCCACGGCGAGCCGATTCTCGGCAACGATAATATCCGCCGAGAGATGATCCGCTACCGCGACGCTATTCAATATGTCCATGATCAAACTGTTCTGGGTATGAATCAGGGCCGCGATGTTTTCAGTTTGATGCGCGAGATTAAACTGCCCGCTGAACTGGATGTGGGTGAAGCCTATGGCTGGGTCTCCTGGTCGGTGCGCGGTATCTATGAAGGCTATATGGGCTGGTTCGACGGTGATCCAGTAAACATGTATGCCCAGTTCCCGCAGTCGATTTACGCTGATCTGGTGGCCCTTGCTGGGGGTAGCGAAAAAGTCGTAGCACTGGCGGAGCAAACATTGAAGGCAGGGGATGCTGTTAAGGCGCTGCTGCTAATAGAAGCGGCACTGGATGCCGAGCCTGATAATCGCGCCGTCCAGGCAATGCGGCTGCAGATATTGACTGCCCTGCGCAAAGCCTCTGGCAATCTCAACGAGTCTGGCTGGCTCAATCACGGTATCAAACAAAGCAAGCGCCAGATGGCGCCTTGATCGGGCATTGGCCCTTTTAGTGAACTGAAGAGAAACAGATATGAACCAATCAAAAGATTCCCAGGTAGACGCTTTTCACGTAGACGTTTGCCCAGCAGATACAGCAGCTGTCGAGGCCTTAGGTTTCGACACCTTAATCACCAACGCCAAAGTCTTTAACAATGGCGAAGCCGCCGTGATTGAAGATGTGGCTATTGCTGGAGGGCGCATTGTTGCTCGGGGTCAAAACCTTGATCAGGCCAGCGCCGCGAAGGTAATTGATGCTGAAGGGCTGTGGTTGATGCCGGGTTTGTTTGATATTCACACCCATTTTGATTTGGAACTTGAAGTGGCCCCCGGCCTTCCCGAGTCCACCCGCCATGGCACTACCTCGGTAGTGATCGCTAACTGCAGTTTAGGATTAGCCTTTGGCAACCAGCGCGATGGCACCAATGATCCTATCGTTAGCTGCTATGCTCGCGTTGAAAATATTCCCAAATCCGTTTTACGTAGCTGTGCTGATAACTGTACCTGGGACAATCCAAAGGACTATTTGGACCACCTGGATACCCTTAAATTGGGCCCCAATGTGGCTGTGTTATTCCCTCACTCGATGTTGCGAATCGATACCATGGGATTTGACGCTAGTGTCAGTCGCGATCCAACCGCCGCTGAAATTGAAACAATGAAAGGCACCTTACGTGATGCCCTAAAGCTGGGCTATGTGGGCTTTTCTACCGACGCGCTGCCGTTCCATTATTTAGCGGCACAGCCGCACTGCGATAAAACCATTCCCACCCAGTTTGCTAAGTATGGCGAGATCAAGCAGCTGGCCCAGGTGGTTCGCGAAGCCGGCGCCGTATGGCAGGCAACGCCACCCAAAGACAGTGTGATTGGCACCCTAAAAACCTTCTTGCTGACTAGTGGTCGACTCTACGGCAAGCCGTTAAAAACCACCGTGGTAGCAGCGTTGGATATTGCCAATAACTGGCGCATCTCCGGTCTGGCCAAACGCTTGGCCACAATATTGAACTCCCGTTTAATTCAGGGCGACTTCCATATGCAGGCGTTGGGCGCACCGTTCAAAGTCTGGTCGGATGGTGCGGTAACCCCTCTTGCGGAAGAGATTCCCGAGCTCCGTCGCCTCAATGAAACTGACCTTGAGGACCGCGCTGAACGCCTCGAAATTCTCACTGACCCGGACTATGTGAAAGCCTTTAAATCCATGTGGATGAAGGGCAAGCAGGGCTGGAGCCTGGCGCGACTAAAGCGCAAAGCGAATCTCGAAGACTACGCCTTTAATCGTACCCTGGCGGATATGGATGTGGTGCGTTGCCCCCAACAGAGCTGGCAGGGCATGACTTTTCAGGCACTTTTTGAACGTATTTTGGCGTTTAAAGCAGGGGAGCTAAAAGAGACCCTGAGTCAGGAAGAGCGGGATCTGCTCGAGGCAGACTTCAGGTGGATCGCTGATGAAGGCGACTTTATGCTGCAGATGTTGAGAAGCTTTGACAATGATCTGAGCTGGAGCACAGTCACCGCCAACCGCGATATGAAAACCGTACGCGAATTACTCATGCACCCGAACCTGCTGCCTGGCTTCAACGACAGCGGCGCCCACCTGACCAATATGGCTTTCTATGACGTCAATCTGCGCAGCCTGCAACTGGCAGCTCAGGGCGGTGATGCCGATGTCAGCTATATGGTTAAGCGCCTAACCAAAGATGCTGCTGATGTCTTTGGTGTCGAGGGCGGCACCATTAATCAGGGCGACGTGGCCGACCTGATTTTGATCGATCCAATAAAGCTCGCGGAATACGATGGCGAGAGCAAGGTTGAGCGCGTTTATCGGGAAGAGTTTAGTCACGAGCAGTTAGTTAACCGCTCCGATGATGTGGTCAATTTGGTGATGATTGGCGGCCATAAGGCTTGGGAAAATAATGCTCTGGCTGAGGACTTAGGTAAAACCACCATGGGTCGATTATTACGCTCAGTGATTGCACAAAAATAGGTTCTCCATAAAGACCTTACTTTGTTTAGGGTCCTTTAAGCCCATTTAAGCCCATAAATTGGTCCTTTGGCCTGATTTCTCTGGAACCGATTTCTTTAAAGCGCGAACATACAGCCCCATAAAAAGAACAACAACTTTGGGGGAACCAGTCATTGAGCCATTCATTAGGTCATTCATTAAATAAGTCGATTAGATTGTCACCAAATTTCAAACAGCCCATTCTTATTGGTTTGATGTCATTAATTCTCGTTGCCTGCGGCGGAGGCGGCGGGTCAGCGCCGGGTTCCAATTCTGAGGGAACCGATACGGGAACTGGATCTGGTACTGGAACTGGAACTGGAACTGGAACTGGAACTGGAACTGGAACTGGAACTGGAACAACCACTCCTGGTAGTGTCACCAGCCTAACCGGCAACACCAGTCCGGAAAGTTACGCGGGTTACAATTTACTCTGGTCAGACGAGTTTTCCGGCACTGCTCTGGATAGCACTAAGTGGGGCTATGATATTGGCGGCGATGGGTGGGGCAATAATGAGCTGCAATATCATAGCGCCGAGAATGCCAGTGTTGAGGGGGGCTTCCTGATTATCGAAGCGCGCGAAGAGAACTTTGGTGGCCGCAGTTATACCTCATCGCGAATCAACACTAAGGACAAATTCAGTTTTAAATATGGTCGTATGGATATTCGCGCCGCCCTGCCTGAAGGCAAAGGACTGTGGCCAGCGCTGTGGATGTTGGGTCAAAATTTCTCTACTGTCAGTTGGCCCTATTGCGGTGAAATCGACATTATGGAAATGATCGGCGGCAATGGCTTGGAAAATCGAACCCTTGGCACCGCTCACTGGAATAATGGCGGCGTTTACGAATCTAATGGCACCACTAAGAAGCCCTATGCTCCAGTATTGTATGGTGATAACTACTCCTTGTCTGGCACTGAAACCCTGGCCAATGCCTTCCATATCTTCGGCCTCACATGGACCCCGGACAGCATTACCTGGTATATAGATAGCGTGCAATATCACACCATGGCGATCGATAGCAGTGCCAGTTTGTCTGCGTTTCAGAAAGACTTCTTCCTTATATTCAATGTTGCTGTAGGGGGTAACTTGCCGGGTTCGCCGGATGCCAACACGGTATTTCCACAGCGCATGCTGGTCGACTACGTGCGAGTGTTCCAGCAGAACTAACCAAAGCCTGCCTCACAAATACCCGCTATGTCGCGTTCTTCCGGAATGCGTCATAGCTGAGCGGTCCCATGCCTGCTATTCTCAGCTGCACGATAAAAAGTCCCCCATAATAAAAACTATAAAGAGGAACAGGCCATGCGTCCGAAGGCTGCCGTATCCATATTCACCCTGATATCACTTTGTCTCACAGCCCATCTAGCTATAGCTGATCAGCCAGCACTGCCAGAGCTAACTCAAGCTCAGTTATCTAAAGCCCAACCAATGCAAGGCGTCCCCCCAGCGCGCAACTCGCAAGTCACCATGCATAACTACCGCGACTACCCAATGAATAAGTGGGCCTTTCAAAATAGCGGCGCACCACTCAACACAGTAATGATTCCACGGCAGGGCAATATTGTTAAGCTGCTCGGCCCATCGCAATCCCAGCTCGGAGACAAGCTCTTCACCACGGCGGCGGGAACTCAGCAGTCCTTTGATCAACTGTTCGAAAGTAACTATGCCGACGGCGTAACCATTATCAAAGGCGATCAGCTGCTCCATGAGCGTTACTTTCACAGCTTTAATGCTCACGCCCAACATATCTGGTTCTCCATGAGTAAATCCCTCGCCAGCAGCGCCTTTGGCCTGCTTGTGGAACAGGGCAAAGTGAAACTCGACAAATCACCAGCAGATTATATTCCCGAGCTAAAGGGCAGTGGTTTTGAGCGCGTCACCATTCAGCAGCTGCTGGACCACGCAACCTCCTTGGATTTTAAAGAAAACTACACCGATATGAACTCGGATTTCGCGCTCTATTATGCGCCCGCCTTAAATATGGGCTGGCTCCCCGGTGCCCGAGATGTGCAGCCGAATAATAGCGAGATCTACGGCGTGCATGATTTTCTCAGCCGCTTTGTTAAGCCCGACCTCAAGCGCGAGCCCGGCGATAACTTTGACTACAACTCCAGTAATGCCGATGTGCTCGGCTGGTTGATCGCGCGCATCAGCGGACAGCCGTTCCAAGACTTTATTCAGCAGAATATCTGGGCTAAATTGGGCGCTGAACACGACGCTACCATTGCTGTCGATCGAGCCTATATGCCCGCAGTTACCGGCGGCATGAACAGTACTTTAAGAGATGCGGCACGCTTTGGCATGATGATCCGCGACTCGGGCAAATTTAATGGCCAGCAGATTATCCCTAGCAACTGGGTCGAAGCGACCCTGGATATCAGCGATCAGCTGAAAGACAATATGGCTACCAACAGCCACTATGAAGACGAGACCTGGTCTGCCTACCATAATATGTGGTGGATTCTCGATGCGAGCATTGGCGAGTTCGCCGCTGTGGGCATTCATGGACAGGTTATTTATATTAACCGTAAATCCAATACGGTAATGGCTTGGTTCTCCAGTCAGCCAGTGGCTGGCTCGGCAAAAAATGCAACCTTTAGGGCCAAGCTGAAAGCAGCGCGCGAGATGGCTGCGGGGCTGTAGTTATAGCAATAAGGTTTGCGTCAGACTTTCCTCTCATAGGGAGGCTGGCGCTTACATCCATCCAATTACATCCGATTAGTTCTGCTTTCTTCTGAGCTGCTTTCCCCTCCCGCTTTACAGTAGTACTACTTTCAGAAAATAACCTACCTCTAAATATCCCGTCAAGATGCCAATTATTGGCTATAAATTACCCTGATCCCGCTCCCTCCAACACATCAGGCAAATATCAGGTAATTTACACATGGTTGAACTGACAGATCCGATGATGGTTTCCGCCATCATCCTATGCACCACTTTTCTCGGTATTTTCACCGAACAGTTTCACGGTATTGAACGGGCAAAATTTGCCATGGCCGGTGCCGGGGCGATTATT
>Ga0075443_10000941_pt1 | contig 12018 bp, 16 predicted proteins | sample CoawatmetaG00DNA_3_FD_71583 | JGI IMG/M metagenome (GOLD analysis project Ga0075443, IMG submission 71583) | Marine microbial communities from the West Antarctic Peninsula - Coastal water metaG006-DNA | ecosystem: Environmental > Aquatic > Marine > Coastal | place: Atlantic Ocean: West... | reverse complement strand
CATCACCACCCATGGAAAAGGAATCCCCACACCTCGCAGAGGAACCAGTGACACCATACGTGACAGATTATGAAAACTTCCCCGATGTCATCCCAGGGGATTATGGCACCCTCGACGCCGGTTTGATTGCCGACGAAACCACAGTGCTGGATGACCCCTATATTGTTGCTGATATCTGGTTTGGCGGGAACTCTCCCCCTGGGGAAAATATGGGCTTTCTGCCCCCAGCCCCTCCGCCTTCTGGAAAGACCTATGGAATAGGAACCGAGGCTGGTATATTTACAGCCCTGGGTGTGGGGGTTGCAGCATTAGCCGCAGCCGCTTACTTCACAATAAGGAGAAACACACACAGACATAGACCCCATACAGACCATATGGAAACGTACAACCCACTTAGCTCCCCCTAGAAAATTCTGTTGGGGTTTAATATGGGAGGTGTAGACAGTCTGCTCGTGCGGTATCCAGATAGAGTTCCTGTGAGTGTAGATACTGTAGGTACCACCTATCTCGATAAAAGTAAATATTTAGTACCAAGAACAATGACAATAGGAGAATTCACCATTGTCATTAGAAAAAGAATTAACGTAAAATCATATGAAGCTGTATTCTTATTTGTGGATAACAACACTCTACCATCCAACAGCATGACATTTGATGAAATTTATCGGCAACATGCTGCTAATGATCAACTACTCTACCTCACTTACGGGAAAGAGCATACTTTCGGATAATTATAGGTAAGAATATCAATATAATAAAAATATAAAAATAATAATTTGTGTCAGAATAGCCAATTTTCTCATAGGCCTCAGAGTAACTTAACACCTTTTTACCCAGGCGTTCATTTACTGCATTATGAAAATCTATTCCCCATTTAACAGTATTAACACCCTGATAAATAGGGTGATCATACAAATACTGCTTAAAATGTTTCTTACACTCCACACAGGGGATTCTTTTACCATATGGCCCAATAAATTGGAGAAATCCTGATAAACTTTTCTGTATAGAAGCCTCGTGTAATTCTTTCCACATTAAGGGTCCCCAAATATCTTTAGTAGTCATATTTTAATATATGTTATACATTAAACAATGAATTTTATTTCTCAGGTGGGAAAAAATCCTCTTATTTATATTGCCCTGGTGGTAATTGTCCTCTATGCCTACACAAAATTGTTTAGGAGCGAGGGGGAGATGCCGGTGCCAAGAAAAAAGATGATGGCTATGAAGAAGCCAACAAAAAAGATGATGGATATGAAGAATATGATGGATATGAAGAAGATGATGGATATGAAGCCAACAAACAAGATGATGCTGAAGCCAACAAACAAGATGATGAATATGAAGCCCAAAAAAAAGGTGATGCTGAAGCCAGCGTTTAGTCAGGAAAGGGCAATGCTGAAGGGCATGAAGAATAAGACACACACTATGCCAGACGGGAGTATTATGGACGGCGCAGCCCACGGGATGAATATTAATGAGTCGGTCGGAACCGCATCTTTGTTATGATAGGCCGGCGGTGTGCAGAGGATCAGGAGCAAGGCTTCGATACTCAAGTATTTTAAAAAATATATATAAGATATAAAGAATGACACTAATGTCCAATATAAAGAAAAATCCCCTTATGTATTTTGTAATCATAATGATTATCCTGTGTGTCTACCTGAAATTATTCAGAAGTGAGGGGCAGGAGACAGAGGCAGAGGCAGAGGCAGAGGGCGTGAGGGCGGCGTTGGCTTTGGCTTTGGCGGCTGGCTTCGTAGAGGAGTCGATTGCAGGCGCACTATTTATGTATACTTACACCGTAAATAGTCAAGTCACCGGTGCTGATGAGAACGACCTACGGGCTGTGGAAAACCTCACAAAAGACATGACGTTCGACCAGCTCAGGGAGGGACAACCTCAAGGAGACGCAGTAATAGCCTATATAAATAAGAAGTTGGCAGAAAGTGAGGGAACGGATACGGAAGAACGTTGGTCGAGCGTCCTTGGGGAGCTTTTGGCGATGATGAAGCTGAACTCGTCGATGAACAATGACGGCCCGCAGAACGCGAGCAGCCAGCCTACCTTCGAACTCAAAATGGGTGACAACCGGCTGTACTGCACCCTGGATGTGAACGAGATTGAGGGCGGAGGTAGATATACAGCAACATGTGATTTAACAGGAAACAAGCTCTTAATGGGTTCCGCGGGGCAGGTCGAGGCCCTTGACCCCTCTGATGCGATCGAGGCCGCGGTCGAGGCCATGACGCCACCAGAAATCCCGGTCGAGGCCCTTGACCCCTCTGATGCGGACGGGACCCTTGACCCCCCTGATGCGGACCAGAACCCTGGGGGAACCCTCAACGCCCAGCCCCTCGACGTCGCCACTGCTGATATTTTCCCCAACTCTGTGGTGACGAAATACACGCTCCACAAAGCCAACACCCCGGGGAAGGGGACCCACAGTGACGTGATGGGCGCAGGGTATATGATCGATCGTAATGACATAGACCCCGGCGGGTACAAGTCACGCTCATTCGAGGCCAACGAACTCTCGCCCCTTCTCGCCACGTGCAAAACAGACTGTACCGCCAAAGCCAACTGTAAGGCGTTTGTCTATGGTGGCTCTCCCAATGGTTCCAAATGGTGTCGGCTTAAGAGCGCGGCCACACCTATAAACCCACGCGACGCGCCGCAACAACAAAATAATTATAAGCGGGTCTACACAAAGGTGGTGTAATTTAAATATTCAAGGGAGTTCCCTCCATCCAATCTTCATTTATATATCTGGCATATAAATGACCATTGGTTAGTCAGACAGTATTCATATATTTCAAATAGTGTCGTCATTATGTGTTCCTCTTAGTCTTTTTGTTATTACCACGGGGTGGGAGCTGCTGGCTCTTTGTCCCCGTGCGTCATGGTTTTATGAATTTCTTTGCACCAAACTCGGGTTGTAGGCGATTATCCCGGGGTTTGGGTTGTTCAAAAAAATCCGCCATGGTCGCTGATCGGCCCATTATATGAATTATTACATTATATTCTTAAATTAAAAGACATCTCATATACTAATACAATGACAACCCTTGGTTCCTGGTATTGTATTTTAACAAATGGGTTTTGTATTTTCCCATGTTTTTTGTTGTACAGACAGACTATGTGGGGTGATTTTATCCTGTACCTGGCAACTGGTATGGCATCATTCATGTATCATTTAAACAATTTAGAAGTAAATTTTTTGAATGATGTGGCAATTCGAAATACCGATATTATTCTTGCTAATTTGTCTGTTTTTCATGCTGTAAATTTGTTATGTCTGTACGATACCTCCATCCGCTGGAATTATACCATGGCGTGTTTACCTTTGGTAATTTACACTGCTGAATACGGGTTGGTTTTACGCTTTGCCCTAATGATTCTCTACAGTGTAGTGGGTCTGGTGTATGTTGTCCTTCATCGTACCAACTACCTTACCCAGTGGGTAGTTCCTGCTGTGGTGTGTATAGTGGGGGAGTTGGTGTTTTTCAGTTACGGGAACGAAGGAGGACCCCAGGTGTATGGATGGTTACACGGTTCTCACCATGTCATGGCATTTGCATCTCTTTTTTCATTTATAAAATCTATTAGATTTCCGGAACTGAATTGATGGCATCTATGATTACCGTACACCTGGACATAATGTAGGCATCATCCTGGTAGGTTCTTTTATAGTTTTCAATTCCTGCGATAACTTTGGGAAAGATTTCCACATATTTATTGTAATAATAAGAATTTTTCTCTAAATTTTCTTTTATTAACACCAGGGACTGTTTCACTATGGCATACAATTCCTGAACTCCTGATTTCCTATTGTCATTATGAAACCATCTCTTGGTTGAATTCATGACATTGTGGACAATATTTTCTCCTTTGGGTAGTTCGTGAAATATTCTTCCATTCCTCACTGAAATTTTAACACCTTCTGTTAATAAACTTACTAAATTCAAATCGGTAAGATTGTCATCAACACATTTATTCATTTCTACTACAGAGTGTTAAATTATTTAGTAGGAGGTAACGAGGCCTGTGCGCCTGGTATTTTGTTACAGATATAATCAATGGGGTATTTCATACCAGTGTACACCTTTTGAATAAAATCAATGTGCTGGGACATCTTTTCCATCTTTTCATTCATTTGCTTCAATTCGTCTTTAATATCCTTTAAGTCCTGGGAATTTTCCATTAACAATGATAAACATAATAAATTGTACAATTAATCCTGAAACTCCATCGTGTAGGGCGCCCTGGAGGGGTCCCAGCCCCTTGTAGTATGTACTGTCCAGATGGGGGAACAGTTTGGTTGCCTTCATCAGGAACCCCCACAGGGCGCTAATTACAAATGTAAGCAGCATGAACAGGGACGGGTTGCTGCTGGGAAAGTCCATGACCCGGAGGATAACCGCCTGGGTGGTGGCCCCCACGAACCCTGCTATCAAAGCTGCTGCCAATAAGGTGTGCTTTTCAAAATAAGGTTTCAGATATCGCACGAAATCATAATCCAATAGATTGTTCAGGGAAAGATACCGTAACACTACATCACAGAGGGCAGTTACAATAAAAGTTATAATATAGATATTCATCCTACTATATTATAACTTTTAAATTGCTATACACAGGATAAATCTATACAGGATAGTAATAAAATCAGAGAACCCATGGTTAAATATTTAACCCTCCTAAATACCATAAAAAATAATAGGAAAATTAGTATTATTTCTTTAATAAAAAACTGACTATATTCATGAATGGCCCTGGTCCACCTGTGGAAGGATGTTTCTCCCGGGAATCCTATGAATATGGCATCAGTTTTTATTGTCCGGTCCGTCGGTATGGTATTTTCAAAGATTAAGTGTTCATTATCAACACCCACTTCGTGTTTTTTACACAGTGTATTTAATACTCGTTGGTCATCTTTACATTTTTTATTTTTCATATCATCCAACAGGGTTCTCATATTTTCAACATACCCCATCATGAGACCACTGTTGGCAGTCGTATTGGCTTCACATACACCGAATATTCTACGAACAAAAGCCCCAGGTATTATACCGGGGTGATCTGCCACAACAATCTTTTTATCAATGTCCCTGAAGCGTCTGACTGCTGCTTCAAGGGTCCCATTAACCTGTGTATCAAATCCATCTACTATAACGACAATGTCATGTGGTGGGAGAGTATGGACATACTCCCGGTAGGCCTTTATCTTGGTTGGGAATCCCTCCCATTTCTCCCCCATACCCAAAACTTTGATGGGTACCCCAAATTTATTGTTAACAAGTGTCTCGAACATACCACGTGATTTGTTAGCGTATGTCACAACATGAGTTCTCATTTATAATATTATAATATAATATTATAAATGAGCAAGTTACCTACCAAGTTAGACAATCCCTTAGATATATACCTCATAGCATGTGCAGACAGGATAAGTGTTCCCCTTCATCGCATGGGAATAACCCCCAATATGGTTACAACAGTGTCATTGGTGTTAGGCCTGCTGGCAGCCTACAGTCTCCACCAGCAGCACTACGAATTGGCAGCAGTTTTATCTTTCCTAGCTTATTTTTTGGATTGTCTTGATGGCCATATGGCAAGGAAATACAAACAATTTACTAATTTTGGAGACTGGTATGATCATATTGCGGATATGATAAAACTGATCACGCTGTTGGGGATCATGTACAAAATTGATAAGAGGAAGTTTTACAGAGTCATACCGATTATAATCATATTCGCTGTCATGCAATCCATTCATTTGGGGTGCCAGGAAAGGGTATATGATAACACCAAACAGTCAATGTCATTATCATTGACCAAAAAACTGTGTCCTGGGGACCCCCATGAACAAATCAAGTATACGAGGTATGTAGGGTGTGGGACCTTTAGTGTGGTCCTTATGCTTTGTATTCTTTATTTTAAACCCTAGGTCTTCGGTGACCACCATGCCCACCACGCCGATGACCCCATGGGCGCCGCCCCCATCCACCCCATCCACCCATGTTGTAGGCAAGAGGACCCCACCCGGGGTTTCGGACCACAGTAACAGCTGGCTGGGCCACCTTGCTCTGGTAAACATAGGCTATGCCCAGTAGTAATATTAAGACTAGGAGGACTGTGTTTGTATTATTCATTTATATAATACACATACATTTAATTTTAAAACTCACTAACTCCAATTACCCGCACTCGATTCCTCTGGGGTCTTTCTTATATAACATCTGTGGCCGCCTGACCCACTGGCACCCTTAACCTGACTTGTATGTACGGTACACTCCCCACCCTGGCCGTTGTTGTGGCTTGTGGGCTTCCATTCACATGCTGTCATTGGGGACGTCCTTGATTTTCCTTCATTGAACTCGTGGTTCATGATTTGGACGGCTGCGGCGTTCCACAGCTCCCCATCCAAATATGAACCATCCTTGGGCTTGCAGCTCGCGTAGTCGCCCTCGCAGGTCCAAGGAACCCTCATGGAACACCAGTCAAGACAGTCACTTTCGGTATTCCTTTTCGATTCTTTAAAATTCGAGTTGATGTGGTCATTTTGGTCACCCGAGGTGTAGTTCTTGGTGCAATAACCCGTACGATATGCGGTTTTCCCCACTACCGGGTTCCACCTCATGCAGTCTGTGGGGTCATGTTTTGTGTATTTGGCATCATATTCATAATAATCGTCGTCCATGCAGCCCTCGAGGTTCTGGATCTTTGTGGCCTTGGCCTTGAGCGCGTCGCCCGTCAGGTAGCGTTCATCTGGCCAGTCACCGAAACGGGGAATTTCTTGTGGGAAAGGGTTGGCCCAGTAAACATTTTGGGTGTTCCCAATTGTGTCTCTATAACTGGCCCTCGCCTCCCCCCCCGCGAGGGCCAAAGACTCGTGCCAGGTGAGGGCCCCCTGACCGGCTGCCGCAGCAACCTCGTGGTTTTTCCATCGATTCGGCCAGATGATGTCGTTATAGTCAGCATCCACCATGGCCGTGGTGTTTTGGTTTTCTTGTTCAGTCTCTTCTTCTGTCTGTTCGTAGACACACAGGCCTTCAATGCACTCACCCGGCGCCCCTCCCAGGTCTTGACTATTGTCTTGCCATGTCCCACGTTCCGTCTCTGGGCAATCGGTACTCGAGGTGCAAGCGTTCTCTTCCGCTGTTAGTGTCTCACTCTGGTTGACTAGCACGGGTTCGGTCTCTAGCACGGGTCCGGGTACTGGCCCGCACGCACCATATCTATGCCCCACATTTAGCTTGGCATGACCCACACATTTCGGTGCAGTCTCGGGACACGTGTACTCCGCGCTGGCGCCGTCCTCGCCGAAACCCTGAATGCAATCATCTCCGAGACCAGTCGGTCCTGGGTTATCATCCGACCTGCATGTTCCCCGTGTGGCACCCAAAACGAAACCCACACAGTTCGGTGCAGTCTTGGGACACATGAGCGTCCACGTGGCGCCGGGCGTCTCGCTGAAACTATAAAAGCACTTACCTCCGATACCAGCCTCGATCTCGGCCCGGGCCTCTGCCTCTGCCTCAGCCTCAGCAACCTCCTCAGCGGCAGCAGCCTCATCTGCAACGCGCTTTTCTTCGTCAGCGATCTTGTCTGCAAGGGCCTCTGCCTCTGCCTCTGCCTCCTTTTTGGCCTCCTTTTCGGCCTTGCCCCTGAAGAAGAAATACCAAACTACCCCGGCAATACTTGCCAATAACATTACTATAAATATTATGGCACCCGCCATTATAATTTATAGTAATATTTAATTACGCCCTACTCACTTTTCACGTAGCTGGTCCATGTCTGCGGGTGACCCCCCACAGAGACCGGTTCTACAGGGACTAACTCGTTCGTCGTTGCTGCCGGTTTTACCAGCTGACACAACTTCATCGGACTTTGAAAATTGAAACCTGTGCATTCGCGTGGACCCCAGCTGTCGGCGGTCACGTGGCAAAAAGACTTGCAACCTTCTACATTCGCGTCCTCGTGGGTTTCGAACACAGTACCAGCTATCTTAGTGTTGTCATGTTTCATCCACCCTGGCCCGCCGGAGTCGGGGTACTTGATGGGATGTTTCATGGGTTGTTTAACGTAGGTGGTGTATATCCCTGTCGTGTAGTTGGGCGCGAAACGAGCATTCAACTCGTTCTGCGGGTGCGGTTTCATCAGCATGCAGGGTCCGGCTGTGATGGCCTTACTCCTGTTGAAAGTGAAACCTGCGCATTCGCGTGGGGCACCGTCGTTGTCGGTGGGCAAGTTGCAAAAATACTTGCACTGTTCTATACTCCCGCCCCCCAACGGTTCTGCGGCATAGACTTTGATGCGCTCGTCGAACGACAACGAACCAGTGCTTATTAGAGTGTCTTCATATATTGTATAGTTCGCGTCAACCCATCCATCCGCCCCGGTTGCTGGCTCCTCCCCGGTTGCTGGCTCCTCCCCGGTTCCTGGCTCCTCGGTTCCTGGCTCCTCGGTTCCTGGCTCCTCGGTTCCAATGGCTCCACTGGTTCCTGTCAGTGCTGCGACTGCATCGTCTGCCGTTTCCTTATCCACACCGGCTGCCTGGAGGCTTGTTGAAATATTGGCTGTTTCCACACCGGATGATAGGAGGGTGGCTGCCAATGCCACCGCCGCTGCGTCTGCCTTTGCCTGGGCCTCTGCATCCTTTTCGTCCTTGGCACTGGACCCGAAAAAAAACCACAATGCCACTCCAATTAGCCCCACTAACAATACTATAAATATCATGGCACCCCCACCTCCGTTAGTTGGTGTACTCATACTGATTATAATAAATATATATTTAATTATGTGTATGTTGTCTTTCCGCCCTACCAGAAGCACCCTCGCCTCAGACCTTTTGCCATTATCATGGGCCTGTCAATTATTCTTATGTTACTTGAGGAATTCGAAAGACCCTTAAAAATGCGCATTTCTGAATTGTCTGCATTAACCATACGGATCACTTCTATATCACACCGCCATGTATCTTCTCGGATTGTATAGGTATCAGATGGATAAAGGATTATTTCACCCCATTCATAGTCTGTATTGAAGTCTGCACTGCACCACTTGATTGTGATACCTGCCAGTAACGGATGGGACTTGTATCGAACCTTAAATTTGTAGAATTTACTTGAATTAGTTATGTGTATTTTATTTACAAATCCAAGTCTTCGGCCCAACTTTAATCCCTCAACACCTGATATTTTCACCCTATTATCTATCGGCTCTTCATCAAGTTCAGGCTTGGGTTCAGGCTTGGGTTCAGGTTCAGGTTCAGGTTCAGGTTCAGGCTCGGGTTCAGGCTTGGGTTCAGGTTCCTTGGATTTCCATCTCCTTAGCAGCAAAGCAACAGCTATTACTGTTAGTATGTTCTTAGACATACTTATAATAAATATATATTATTTCCGAAATAATATGTATTTACGTGGAGTTGGCGGGCATCGATCCCGCTACCTACCGCATGCAAAGCGGTCGCTCTACCATTTGAGCTACAACCCCTGTGCGCCGACCGGGAATCGAACCCGGGTTGTCTGCTTGGAAGGCAGATATCTTACCATTAGATTATCGGCGCGCGACACCAGGAGGATTTGAACCTCCGACCTATCGGTTAACAGCCGATCGCTCTGACCAACTGAGCTATGGTGTCTGGTCTTCCCAACCCGATTCGAACGGGTGACCTAAGGAAATATGCGCAAGAGAATAGCCCTGGGGGCATCAAGCTCCTCTCTCTTTGTATCAAGTACAACTACAGTCCTCCGCTCTACCAACTGAGCTATGGGAAGTGCGACACCAGGAGGATTTGAACCTCCGACCTATCGGTTAACAGCCGATCGCTCTGACCAACTGAGCTATGGTGTCTGGTGGGTCCACCAGGAATCGAACCTGGAGCCTCCTGGGAATGTGATATACACCCCAGGTCTCTTTCCATTGAGCTATGGACCCAATATATGGGAATTTTTTTATAATTTAAATTTGACGCAGTCTTTTAATGATTGCCCATTAAGTTGTTATGTTGTAGATGGTTCTGTACTGCCCGAAGGCACAGTCCGAAGCTGGTCCCCGAATGACCATCAGAGGCAGTGAGCTGATTAATTTCCCTAACATTCTCGTGTTCATCAAATTGAAATCCCTTTCCTGGGGGTGGGGTATACCCAATAAGCCAGGAAGCAAGATGGGGGGAGGCTTCTACCTGGGTACGCATGTTATGCTCACATTCACGCATGAGGGCGGAGATACCGTCCATTTATTTAATATACACCATCCTCTTTAATTATTGTTGTTATAGATATTATTGGCATTCCGATTCTTGTTTGCAGCTCCTCGGGCATTATGTTCGCGGGTTGACATGAACCTAAAAAGTGCTTGATTAACAGCAAGTGGAAGCATGTAGGGTCTCATGGGGGTATTCTTAGCATAATATGGATTAATGCCTCGTGATCCCACCATACCATTTTTGGTGAACAAATGTCGTTTTGGGTCATTGGCATCAAAATATAATTTGGTATTACCATTAAATGGCCCAGGTCTAAACTTGTTTAAACCAATTATGTTGTGTATGACATTTCTATTCATGGTCTTAATTCTTCCAGTTTCTTGGTTGTACCACGCCTTGGCTGTATTCTTGTTAGCGCGTCTCCCCCACACGGTATTCCTGTTAAAGTTAGATGCACTGTTGTTCATTCTAGTTGCGAGGTAGTTAGCCATTGCGGCATTATTTGCTGCACCCTGCGCCACGGCCATCAGATTAATACCACGCCTGTTATGGTTACGCATGGATTTTAACAAGTCTATAAGCTTGGTATAACTCCTGCCCCATGCTCTTGTGTTCCTCCACTCAAATCTATTCAGTACATTAAACATGGATCTGGTTATCACCCGAATAAGGTTATCGTCGCGTTCCCGTTTAAGCAGTCGGTACAGTCGGTCAAATTCGACACGGGGGTTCGCGGCCTGGTTGTTCTCGTACCTCGTAATGTGGTTGTACCTGTGGAAATTGTTGACGTATTTAGCGTAGTTATTATTGCTATTGTAGTCATTTATGTTTTCATTGGCCACCTTTCTAGCAACTAATTGGGTAACTCTGTTATATGTACTGGTCATATTGTATATGGATATATTTATGGGAGAAGTGGTTCTTTTATAGATCCGGTGTCATTTTTGTTCATACAAAACAGGCCTGCCGTCACCATCACCGCATAGAACACAGACAGGATGATAACGTCAATCATATAATAAATGGTAATATTATATTCACCCTTTTAAGTGTAGGAACCTTAACCAAGTTTCTTCAATTCCCGATTGATTTTCATACGTTGCGCCGCGGTTTTATAAGCAGTGTTATTACCGTTGTTATTACTATTATTATAGTATCTATCTGCGGCCGCCGGGGTCTCGAGGTGTCGCTTCCGCTTTCCACCCCGACCCCTTTGCTTATTAATATCTATCTTTGTAGACTTATTTATGCGCTCGTTCATAAACTCCACCATTGCTTTTTTGACATTAGCGGGCAACTTACGCGGCACCACAAGGGTGTTTCTACTATAAAAGGGATTACGGCCCCTTGAATTTATAAGCTGCTGTTTCGTAAACACATGACGTTGAGTTTTATTATTTGAATCAAAATATAAATTGTTTATATCTGATGGTCTAAAGACCCTTCCACCAAGTAAGTTCCTTATAACATTTGTATTCATAGGTTTAACCTTGTTATTACTGTACCACGCCTGGGCGTTATTATTGGCATTTACATTCCACTTGGTATCTCGTTCAAACTTGCGGGCGTCGGCAGCAATACTGGCCCCGACGAAGGTAGCCATAACCCGATTGTTGGCGTTCCCGTTCGACCCGGAGTTGTTGTTGCTGTTGTAGTAGGGGCCGTATGCGTTGGCGACCGAGGCGATATTATGAAGTCTATTTGTGCGTGTACCACGAGCGTAACCTACGATATTGTGGTTTAGGATATACTGGAACAAACTTTCCACATCGTTACCCAGGGAGTTCCATTGCGCCGTGCCAGTC
>Ga0075443_10000936_pt1 | contig 12061 bp, 25 predicted proteins | sample CoawatmetaG00DNA_3_FD_71583 | JGI IMG/M metagenome (GOLD analysis project Ga0075443, IMG submission 71583) | Marine microbial communities from the West Antarctic Peninsula - Coastal water metaG006-DNA | ecosystem: Environmental > Aquatic > Marine > Coastal | place: Atlantic Ocean: West... | reverse complement strand
ATTATATGGAAAAACTAACACTTACACAACTACAAGACAGAGCCGACAATAAAGTGGCCTCAAAGATTTTCTTTGCTCAGAACAAATTAGCTGAGTATAAAATGATGGCTAACGGAATTATAGACCACGGTATAGCACAGGAAACTATTGAGAAGATGATTTCATCTGCTGAGATAGAATTAGATGTATGGCACTATATTAACCACAGACTTACTTTCAATGACTAAACCAAAAGACAAATGCCTAAAGCATAAGAGAGCTTTCACTGTATGGTATAGATATACAGGAGAGCTTATATGTTCAAAATGTAATACTATTCTAATAAAAGCAAAAAAGATTAAAAAAACTTTGCCTTCTAAGTAACTGCGTTCTAGTAAGTTATAAATTATTTTGTAATTATTTTAAAAAAAAGCTAAAAAAAGTTTGGTAATAACAATATAAAGGTTGTATCTTTGTACCAAGCAAATAAGCTAAAACAAAAAACAAAATATTATGACAAATCTACAAGTAGGACAAAAAATAACTTTCACGAATGAGATGGGTACTTTTACTAGAAAAATACACTCTGTTTATGTTTGTAAGTTTAACACTGAAATGATTAGATACAATACAAAAGGACAAGACGGCGGATATGGCTGTGATGGTTTTGGAGTAGAGCCTGAGCAAATAACAGAAGTGAACTAAAAAAAATAAAAAAACGGGGGTGTAAAAGCCCCCAAAATAAACCTTAATAATAAACCTTAAAAACCAAACATTATGAAAAAAGTAATTTTAACACTATCGATTATTGCAACATTATTTAGTTGCACAACAGAGGAAATAGCAACCACAGATACACAGGACGTAAGTTTTAATAGAATGCCTATCTTTGTAGGGGAGTATCTAAATAGTGAAACCTATATTAACGGAGAGCTTTCAGACACCTGTGATACAAATTGGAGCTTCACATCTACTTCAGTATTTGTTAAGAGAGTAGAGAGCTGTGACGAGAGCGCACAAGGTCAGACAATACCTTACACATTTGATGACACAATCTTATATATAGGACAGCCAACAAACGAAGGTATAATTTTAGTAGAATACCCTTACACAGAAGATGCAGGCGGGAACTTAACCTTAACACTATTGACAGGAGATTTTGAAGTAACTTATAAATTAACACGATAAATAACAGATATGAGTATAACATTAACTCTAGCTATTATAGGATTTGTATTCATTCTAGCTAAAATAACAGGAAACGACAAAATATAAATCAAAAAAAACTTGTGTAATCCAATAAAAAGTATTATATTTCCATAAACCCTTAAAATAAATAAATATGATTAAGAAATTAGTAACAATTCAAAACGAGTTAAAAGCTCCAAAATCGCAATACAACTCTTTCGGGAAGTATAACTACAGAAACGCAGAGGATATATTTGAAGCTGCAAAACCCTTAGCATTTAGCCAAGGACTATTCCTAAGCATCTCTGACGAGGTAATTGAAGTAGGTGGAGCATTGTTTGTCGAGTCTACAGCAAGTATCACAGACGGAGAGAATACGTTCTCAGTAAAAGCTCAAGCAGGTCTAGACTTAAACCGTAAAGGTATGGACAAGGCCCAAGCTTCAGGAGCATCTAGTTCTTATGCACGTAAGTACGCTCTAGGAGGTTTATTCTTATTAGATGACACCAAAGACGCTGATGCAACTAACACGCACGGCAAAGGCTCTAAAGCTGTAGCTAAGGCTCCTGTAGCTAAACCTCAATTAAAGATTAATTCAGAGGCATACTTAAAAGCTATACAAGCCGTGACTAACAAGCAAGTAACTATTGCACAAGTGAAGGCTAAGTATGACTTAGACACAACGGTACTAGGTAGTCTTTTAAAAGCGAGTAAATCGGAGTAAAAATAAACCTTAAATAAAGTGATTATGAAAAGAATTAAAAGAGCGTTTAAGTACGCAGGAATAGCGTTAGTAGGTAATATGATTGTACTGTCTGTTTTACCTATGGCTTACGGACTAGGTCACGTAGCAATGGGGTGGTCACAATTAAGTGATTGGAATCAGGCTCCTATGTTAGGATTCTTACTAGCACCATTTATGACACTGACAGGATTTTTTATAGGACTAATTAAAAACCACGACTAATGAAGCCAAGAACAAAAGAAATGCTTAACGGATTCCTTCTCTACGCAGGGCTATTCATAGTAGTAAAAATAATAATAATTTTAATCGTAATAAATATATAGATATGAGTAAATTTTGTAACAAAGTAAAATCGACAGTAAAAGAAAACATCGCATACATAGTAACAGCAATAATAATAATTTCAATAACATATTGTTCACTAACTTAAAGTAAAAATAAATTAAAAAAAGCTTGCATATATCAAATAAAAGTTGTATGTTTGCACAAAGATAATAAAATATGAGTCTAACGCAGTACAATAGAGAGTGGAGAGCTAAAAACAGAGATAAAGTCTTAGCAAGTAAACGAAAAGCATATCTCAAGGCTTCAGCAGGATATACTGTATATACTCATACGTCGAAGGACGGTAAACTTTATGTAGGAATGGGCAACGGTAAAAGACCTTATTCCTTCGCAAATAGAAAAACACACCATAAGGCAGTATTTACAAAAAAAGACACTATGGTAAGAGTACTAGCCAAGATGGAAACTAAAACAGAAGCGAGGGAACTAGAAGAGTTAATTATTCAAACCGTAGGACTACAAAATTTAATAAATATTTATAAATAAAACCTTAAAAATCAAAATTATGTCAACAATTATTTCAGTAGGAATCAACAAGGAAAAAATTCAATTTAATGCACAAGGATGGGCTAACGTAACTATCTTTGTAAACGATGACACTAACGCTTACGGGCAGAATGCATCAGCTGCTATGGAGCAGACTAAAGAGCAGAGAGAAGCTAAAGAGGCTAAGGCTTATATCGGAAACGGTAAAGTAGTTTGGACAGATGGTAACATACAAGCTGCAGAGCGCGTAGAACGTCAGACAGAGGCTTCTGAGCAGTCTTTATCAGGTAGAGAGACACCTGACTTACCATTCTAGTTAGAAGATTATTACGGGGGGTTTAAACGGCTCCCCTTTTTTATTCACTAACTTAAAAACCCTAAGATGTTAACAGATATTAAATTAATTAAAGAAAAGCTTTACGATGTAAAGTACGACAGAATACAACAGGGCTTAGGTTTAGATATAGAAGAGGTAGACCAATACTTAAGATATAAAAAAGGAGCTTTCAACATTTGCGTAGGACACGCCAACACAGGAAAGACTACAGTAATATTGTACTTACAAATGGCTTACTCTTTAAAGCACGACTTAAAATGGCTTATATTTAGCTCTGAGAATTCAGATTATAGTATAGCTAGAAAATTATTAGAATTTAAGACAGGTACACCAATACAGAAAATACCTGATGCACAGATTGAGACTGAAATGGAGTGGATTAATGACCACTTTAAAATAGTGAAAGTAGATAAGCTATATAGTGCCCGTAGCCTAATGGCAGAAGCTAAACAAATATTAGACGTTTGGCATTACGATGGTTTACTTATAGACCCTTACAACTCACTAATAAAAGACCCTCAATTATTACGTTCAGTTGGTGGCCACGAATACGATTATCAAGTAGCTTCTGAAATGCGATTATTTTGTAAAGAAAATGAAGTTACTATTTGGCTTAATGCTCACGCAGTTACTGAGGCCCTCAGACGTAAACATACAGCAGACCACGAGTTCGCAGGATTACCTCAACCTTGTGGAATGGCAGACGTAGAAGGCGGTGGTAAATGGGGTAACAGAGCCGATGATGTAATAAGTATTCACAGATACACACAACACCCTACACGTTGGATGGTTTCAGATATTCACGTTGTAAAGGTAAAGGAGACAGAGACGGGCGGCAGGCCAACAGGTATAGATACGCCTATAAGTTTAAGAATGCAAGCAGGTAACGTAGCCTTTACGGTAGCAGGTAGAGATGTTATAGACCACAGTAAAATAGCGAGTATGGAAGTACCTAATATTAACCCTGAAATAGCTTTTTAAAATGGACAACAAAAATAAAGCCTTAGAGATGTTAGCCGAGTACCACTCTGAGTATATTAAAATGGCTCGTGCTATTGCTAATAATAATAATGAAGTTTATAACTACGCCGAGGATTTTGTACAGGAGGCTTATTTAAGGCTTGCGAGATATGAAGATTTATTTGACAAGGTTGTAAACACTAAAGGCAAAGTATCTAAAGGATATATGTTTTTTGTACTACGCTCAATAATAGTCAATACTATAAAAAAGAAATCAAATCTAAAGTATAATTACCTAGGTAGCCAATACGATTTCGAGGAGAAATACAATTTTATAGATGAGGGAATTGACAGAGATAAAGTAGGCTTAGAGGCCATAGAGCAAAAGATGTATAGCATCGTAAAAGAAGGCTCAACGTGGTTTGACTATGAGTTATTTAGAACATACCTAGAGACAGGTAAAAGCTTTAGAACAATAGCAGAAGAGTCTAAGATAGGAATACGAACTATATACCTATCAATTAAGAGGTCTAAGCTACTTATAGCTGAGAAGCTGCACGAAGATTACCAAGATTTTTTAAATGAAGAGTACGACTTAATAAAATAAATAGCAAAAAGCTTGTGTATGTTAATTAAATTACATATATTTGCAGTATTAATAAAAACCCTATACAATGGAAAATCAAAATGACAGAGTATTTGAGTTAAACGCTGAAGGTTTTACCTCAGGCAAAATAGCTCAGAAGTTACGGATTAAAAAAGCTGTAGTACTAGAAATCTTAGGAGAAGCTAAAAACTCAGGACTAGGTGACATAGTGACAGAATTTACAGAAGTAACAGGAATTAAAAAAGTGGTAGAGGCATTAGTAGACGATTGTGGTTGTGCTGCTAGAGCTGAGAAGCTTAATAAGTTATTCCCTAATCGAAAGTTAAACAATCTAGAGACAGAGCAATTCGAGTTCTTACAGAGCTTCTTTGAGCCCAAGAGACCTAGTAGCGTTAACCCTGATACACAGAGAGAGCTTGTAGAGATTTATAATCACGTATTTAAGTCTAAGCGTAAGGTAACTAATTGTAGCCCTTGTTTAGTTAATTTAATAGATGACCTATCTAAGATATATGCAGGAGCTAAACAGTAACCAACTCAAGAAAAAACCTGTTAAGGAGCTGACCACTATAGCTGACCAACTAGCGACAAGGCTGCAGTGGTTTCACTCCACAGGAAAGGATAAGACAGACGCAGAGCAGTATAAGAGAATAGCTTCAGAGCTCTTACACGTAGCGAATTTAATCGAAGCAAAAGAAATAGAAAACCTTAAAAAACCTAAGATAAATTATGGGAACTAAAAAGAAAAAAGCAGATGTTAGACCAAGGCTACAGGGAGCTAAATTAGCCTCCTTTGAGTTCTTTAATAACAAAGAGTCTAGAGTATTAGTAATAGGTGATTTACACGCACCATTTGACCTAGATAGTTATTTCGACCATTGCGTAGAAGTATATGAGAGATACAATTGTAATAGAGTAGTATTCATTGGAGACGTTATTGATAATCACTTTTCATCGTACCACGAGACAGACGCTGACGGATTAGGTGGAGGTCAAGAGTTAGAATTAGCTGTTAAGAGGCTAGAGAGATACTACCACAGATGGCCCGATGCTCACGTTACTATAGGTAATCACGATAGAATCATTATGCGTAAGGCTCAAAGTAGTGGTGTACCTAAAGAGTGGGTTAAGGACTACAAAGAAGTGTTAAGGACTCCAAATTGGAAGTTTGTTACTGACGTAGAAATTGATGATGTTTTGTATATCCACGGAGAGGCAGGAACTGCAAAGACTAAAGCACGTTCAGATATGAGAAGCACCGTTCAGGGCCACTTACATACACAGGCATATACTGAGTATTTTGTAGGCGCTAACTCTAGAGTATTTGGATGCCAAGTGGGTTGTGGTATTGATGCTAAATCTTACGCTATGGCTTATATGAAAGTAGGTAAGAAACCTGCTATTGGATGTGCTGTAGTATTAGGTGGTAAGACAGCCGTTAACGAATTGATGGTACTATAATGCTAGAGTACTATAAGAGTTACACAGGCGTATGCGATGACAGCGCCTGTGATATGCTAGATAATCCACCATTCGGAAACCAAGACGTAGCTGCCCAAAGAAAAGCAACTCCTGTATTTTCAGGCGTACTTAAGTACTTCCCTAAAGCGATTAAAGAAGTATCTAAATGTTCACAAGCAGGCAATGACCAACACCATCCTAATACACCTTTACATTGGGATAGGGAGAAATCAAAGGACGAACTAGACGCATTAACTAGACACCTAATAGACCACAGCGTTAATCCTGTAGACACAGATGGTATACTACACTTAACCAAGGTAGCTTGGAGAGCCTTGGCAGCTTTAGAGAAGTACCTAGAAGGACAGGATATATAAACCATAAAATAAAAACTATGAAAAATGAATTAAATAAAGAAGAGAAGCTAATATCAGTAATTGTTCAACTAGCAATACTAGGTATAGTATCTTTTATGATTGTTGCCTATATGAATTGATTAATAAACCCTTGAGAATCAGGCCTTGCAGAAATGTAGGGCTTTTTTTTTGAAAATAATTAAAGAAAAGTTTTTTTTTAAGCAATAAAGGTTTGTATCTTTGTATCAAACAAAACAACTAAATATAATATGACAAAAGACGAGGAAACAATAATACTACTAAGACTAGAGATTAAAGAATTAAAGGCAGAATACCAAAGCTTAGCAGATTCATTTTACTTAAGCATAACGACAGACAGAACGCCTGAGAGAGCTACAGATATAATTAATGAGGCCAAAGCTCAGAAAACATTTAACACATCATTTGACAACCTTACAGAAGATAAGCAGACAGAGATTAAAAACCAATAACTATGAGATTAAGACAAGAGACAAATACAAAGATGCTAGAGGTTATTAGAGTAGCTGTAGAGACGGTTACTAATTGTGACGTAGTAATAAGAACAAGACAAAAAGATTTTGTACAAGCTAGGAGTATATTCTATAGATTCGCTAGAGACAATAAACAAACCCTACAAGTTATAGGTAAATTTCTAGAGAGAGGGCACGCAACGGTAATACATTCATTAAAGAACTTTGAGCACGAAGTTAAGTTTGACCCCGACTTCAGAAGCAAATACAACGCAGTAAAAGACATACTAGGTAACTTAGATGTCAAAGAGTGTGAGGATGCAACAGAGACGCTCCTAGACGCTTATGAGCTACGTAACACTAACCTAATAGAAGAGAACGCACAACTTAGGGCCAATGTATCTAGATTAATGACACAGGACACTATAGATAAGTTGTTAGTAGGAATACCCGAAGATAGAATACAATACTTTATAGACAATCAATTAAAATCCTTTGTAAATATAGAGCAGGCTATAATAAGAAGAGAAGCAGATAAGAGACAAGCAGATATAAAGGATAAGAGCGAATTTAAGAGGTTAGCTATGCACGAAGAGGGCGGCAAGACTACAGATGGTAAAAAATATTACTACGCAAGTATCTAGTAATCAGTGCAAAAGAAATTAATTTAAAAATAATTGCAAAAAAGTTTTTTTTAACTAGAAAGAGTCTGTATCTTTGTGCAGGCAATGACGCCAAAACAAAAAACAATATTATGAAAAACCTATTAATTACAACAGCTTTACTTATATCAGTTACTATGTCGGCTGTAGAAAAACAAAAAACATTTTTCGGTAACGAGTATAATACATCAGAGTTAGTTACTTTATCAACTGTAAGATTTCAAATCAATGTAGTAAAGGGTAGCCCTCTACATAAGACATACCTACAAGATAAGATTGCTTTCGCAATGTCAGTAGAACACACAATCAATACGAGTACAAATCCTAATATCAATTTTAAAACATTTTAATATGAGTAAAAGACAAAAAGTAAAAGTAAGAAGAGTACTTAGAAAAACTAAGGCTGTATTAAATAATTTATCAACAGGAGCAGGACACGCTTTAAGAAACTAAAAACTATGTTAAATAAAACAATCACATTACAACTATTGAGAAGCATCGCTTACGTAGATTACAGATACGGTAGAGTAACTCTAGGAGAACTAGACCAAGCTGAAACTAATTTAGCATTACACCTAAACAAAAACTAATTATGAACTTCTCAAGCATATACAACCAACTAGATACACAAGACGATTTTATTAACTGTGATAGATTCCTAGATATAGAAGCTGACCTTAACACGTCAATAGAAGAGCTAGACCTATACAATAACCAACTACAATAATATGAAAGTAACACTATTAAATCACGAAGTTGTTGACCTATCTGAGACATTAGATAATATGGTAGGAGACGAATATTACTACAAACACCTCAACCTAGACAGAGTATTAAGCTACTCTACTATGAAATGGCTACTTAAATCACCTAAGTGGTTTGCTCATATGAAGCGTAAGGGTATGACAGAGACTCAAGCCCTAAGAGATGGTAAGTTAGTACACACAGAGATACTAGAGCCTGAGAAGTACGGACAATTTACCTTTGTAGATACATCTAGTAAGAATACTACTAAGTGGAAACTAGCTAAAGAGCAGAATGGAACTGAGACTACTTACACGCTTAAAGAGAAGTATATGGCTTCTAGAATATCAGCTGCCTTCTTACAGAATGACGCTTGTGTATCATTTATGAAAGGAGCTAAAACAGAAGAGCCTGCTCTAGTAGAGATTGAAGGACTAGCTATAAGAGGTAAAGCCGATATCTTAAAAGTAGGTGAATATGTAGCAGACGTTAAAACTACTAATGATGGCCTAAAGGACGTAGAGCTTAAGAACGGACAGAGTGTAAATCAGTTTAAGTTTACTATCTCTAAATATGACTATGACCTACAGGCTTACTTATATACTCAGCTATACGATGTACCTGATTTCTATTGGCTAGTAATAGATAAGACTACAACAGATATAGGAGTGTTTAAAGCCTCTAAAGAAACCCTAGCAATGGGTAAGCTGAAACTAGACGCAGCTATAGGCATATACAAAGCCTTTTTTGTTGACGAACTGATTGATTTATCACAATACCATAAAGAAGGAACACTATGATGCTAGACAAAGAATTAGTAACTATAAACTATGAGGGTGCGCTTTATGCTTTAGGGATGAGCGTACCTGTAGATAGGGTAAGAGAAGTAGAACTAGAAGCTGCAGAAGATAATGACTTTAATGCAGCTGAAGGAATAAGACAGGCCATTGAGATGTGGGCCAACACAGAGAAGAACTTTAATTGTAAAGCAGTACCTACATATGATGACACCACCGACGATTGAATTCTTACAGAAGTGCTCAGACCAAAATGTTATATTAGATATCCTAATGAAGTGGGCAGATAAGTCAGACAATAAAGAGTTAGACTTAATGCAAGCAGCCTTTATGAGAGTATTCGTATATACTAATAATTTAGAGCTTAGAGATTATGGCTTTAATAGATTAATATCAGAAGCACGCTCAGACCGTAATAGAGCCGTTTTAAGAGCACGTAATGTAGAAAAGGCCCTAGAGGTTGCCGAAGCAAAAGTTAAGGACTTAGAGGCTAAATTAAAGATATTTGGAATATAAATAAAAGATAAAATTATGATAAACTTAATAAAAGGAGAATGCCTAGAACAAATGAAGTTAATACCTTCAGGCAGTGTAGATGCAATTATAACAGACCCACCCTATGGTACAACTGCTTGTAAGTGGGATAGCGTGATAAGCTTTGATTTGATGTGGAAACAGCTTAATAGAATTATAAAACCTAATGGTGCAATTGTATTGTTTGGTGCAGAGCCTTTTAGTAGTGCTTTACGAGTGAGTAATATTAAAAACTACAAATATGATTGGATATGGGAAAAGACAACAAAAACCAACCACCTAAACGCTAAAAAGCAACCTTTAAGAAGAAGTGAATTAATTAGTGTGTTCTACAATAAACAACCTACCTACAACCCGCAAGGATTAATAAAAACAGAAGTAAGTAATTTTAGACCAAATCATTTCAAATACAAAAAAGGAGATAAGGTTTATGGAGAACAAAAAGAACATAGCAATAAAAGTAATTTCACAAACTACCCCGATAATATTATAAAATGCAGTAATCCTAACAATAAGAGCTTACACCCAACACAAAAACCTGTAGCTTTAATGGAGTACCTAATAAAGACTTACACAAATGAAAATGAGACTGTTTTAGATTTTACTATGGGTAGTGGCTCTACAGGAGTAGCTGCAAAGAACTTAAACAGAAACTTCATAGGCATAGAACTAGATGACAACTACTTTAACATAGCAAAAGAGAGAATCAATGAGATTTGAAAGACAAAAAGACATAGATAGAGAGAGAGAGGCTGTAAGTGTATTAGCTGATAAATATGATTGGCATTTTCAAAAGCTAGGGCCTCACGATGTTGATTTTTACATAGAAGATGTAGGTTACTTAGAAGTAAAGGGCAGAAATAGGTTAATGCGTGATGCGTTCCCTTTGCCATTAGCAGAACGCAAGTATAATAAGTTAATAGAAAAACCTCTTAATAGTATAATCGTATGGAGTTGTTATGACGGGCTAATATACGCTGACCTAAGTAAGATTGTGTATGAGTCTAGAATAGGAGGGAGAACGCCTAGAAAGGGCTCTAGTAATGATATAGAAATGATGTACTTTGTGCCAAACCAACAGGAGCTAAGCTTCTTAGAGTTCAAATACAAACCTCAGTAGTGGTAACGCCTTGTTAATTAGGCTGTTTTTAAATAAAGGAGTAAAACCAAATGATTTCAAATGGCAGGTAAAAAAGGACGCTCAGGAGGCGCAAGGCCGAATAGTGGCAGGCCCTCTAATGGAGAAGTAATAAACATAAGACAAATCCTAGACGACAACATAGACGTTGACGTAGTGATTCAAAAACTACTAGAACGTATTGAGTCAGGAGACCAAAGAGCAATAGAGCTATTCCTAAAGTACAGAGCAGGATTACCTAAGCAAGAGATTGATATACACACCACAGGAGAAGTAGACCACAATATAACGTTGAAGGGTCTTATCTCATTTGACGAAGATTAATGATTAAATTAAGCCCTAAATATAAGCCCTTATTCCTTAATGACTCACGCTACTATATAGTAACAGGAGGACGTGGCTCAAGTAAGTCTTTTAGTATATCTACTATGATACTATTGCTTACTTATGAGAAGGGCCATAATGTGCTCTTTACTCGTTATACGATGACCTCAGCGAGTACATCTATTATACCTGAGATGACAGAGAAGATTGATATGCTAGGATTAGGTGATAACTTCTTAGTTAACAAGACAGACATTACTAATAAGGTTACAGGCAATAAGATATACTTCAGGGGGCTAAAGACAGGGAGTGGAAATCAGACAGCTGCGCTTAAGTCTTTGAATGGTATAACCACATGGATATTAGACGAAGCAGAAGAGATGCCCGACCCTTTACTATTCGATAAGATTGATTTATCTGTGAGGTCTAAGGATGCACAGAATAGGGTTATAATGGTTATGAATCCTGCCACTAAAGCTCATTGGATATACAAAAGATTCTTTGAGAGTAGAGACCTACAAGGAGGAGAGAATACTACATTAGAAGATACTACATATATACATACTTCATATAAGGACAATGAGAAGCATTTAGATAGCACATTCTTAGCTAACGTCAATAGGATGAAAGAGGAAAGACCTGAGGAGTATAAAGCTCAGATTCTTGGAGGATGGCGTTCTGTCGCGGAAGGGGTTATTTTTAGCAATTGGGAGGTAAGAGACTTCAATCCTAATGGAGACTTCTATGGCATAGGAATGGACTTTGGTTTTAGTAAAGACCCCACAGGAGCCTGTCTTATATCTATTAATAAGAAATCTAAAGAGATATACATTAAAGAGATAGTATACGCTCAAGGATTAACTACATCTGATATAGCTGCTAGGTTATTGAAGCAAGGTAGAGATAC
>Ga0075443_10000931_pt1 | contig 12091 bp, 10 predicted proteins | sample CoawatmetaG00DNA_3_FD_71583 | JGI IMG/M metagenome (GOLD analysis project Ga0075443, IMG submission 71583) | Marine microbial communities from the West Antarctic Peninsula - Coastal water metaG006-DNA | ecosystem: Environmental > Aquatic > Marine > Coastal | place: Atlantic Ocean: West... | reverse complement strand
ACATGTGTTTCGCTTTTTAACGATTTTGCTTTGTAATCGCTAATATTTTTTAACTTAACACTTATTCCAGCAGCAGTAGCGCTTTTCTCAACTTGCTTAGCAACACCCTTGGCATTGCCCGTTTGTGATGCATATAAAATAGTTAATGTTTTAGCTGTTACAGGTGCCGGTGCTGGCGATAACTGAACATTTTGTCCAGATTCACTTTTCGCCGCAAGATAACCACTTGCCCATGCAAGTTGTAATGAGGAGTAGCTTGAGGTGGCTTGATGAAGCAACGCAAGCTGATTCGCATCAAGTGCGCTTGAAGCGGTGTTTAAGTTTTGCTGTAAAGATAGCTGTTGTGGCATGAGAATATTTACCTCTAACGATTTATAGGTGAAGGATAAACAAGAACATGCAAAACCAAAAGGAATAGATAGCGATTTTTTATATCAAAAAGTTATATGTAAGGAGTGTCAATTAGCGGTTGGCACATATAATGCTAAAGAATGTGGCGTATAAGATATTCAAGCATTTCCCTTTTACATAAACCCAAGTCTATGTTGAACCCGTTGATATTTTATATCAGCGCCATCCAATAGCTATTGAAATGTAAACTATTTATATAAGTAAAAAATCTCTGACGGTATTTAGCCTATCAGAGATTTTAAAACGTTTTAGCTATTTATTTAAAAATGTACTATTGCACCAGCAAATACGCCATTAAAAGTTAAATCTGAATATAAATCATCAATATCATTTAATTCTAATTTAACGGCACGATAGCCTAAGGTTAAATCTAAATCGACTGCTAGGTTATCAACTAATTCATAACTAACACCTATTTGATAGTCATATAAAGTACTGTCATCCAAGGATAAAAAATTTGCTTCAGCAAAAACATTAAAACCAGTAAAAGGTAAACCAATAATAGTATTAACATAAACTAAAGGGATAATACCGGATACTGAAAGATCACTGCTTGTTTCTGTGCCACTAATATCACCAACAACATTAATTTGGCTATCAAGATCACGCGCGGTAATACCCAGATCAAACGTTAACAAGTCGTTATCCAACAACTCATAATAAAAAGTATAATCAACATAACTGAGATCAAAGGTTGTATCTAATATAGAATTTGCATTATAAGTTTCGCCTTCAAAGGTAAAACTGCTAGAAATAGTGGCATTACCCGACGTATCTAACGTTGTTGACGCAATTTTAATATTAGGAATTAGCGGAATTGGATGTTCAAGCGCCACAAAAAAACTGCCTTGACTTTCGTCATCAAAATCAAATTGAGCTTGATTATCAATTCCTTGCCCTTCACCAAAAGAACCATCCGCTTGGTTGGCCCACATGTGCCCACCAATATAAAGCCCTAACAGTGTGTCGGCTTGAACACTTGCGGTTAACAGTGTTGCTATACCCGCTGCTATGATTGTTTTTTTCATTATTATTACCCTTTTCTTAGTAGTTCATTTAAATCAATTAATGCGGCATTGGCGCGTGAAATGTAATTAGCCATAACTAAAGAGTGATTAGCTAACACACCAAAACCATCGCCATTTAGAACCATAGGACTCCATAATGTTTGCTGGCTGGATTCTAATTCACGAATTATTTGTTGTAAGCTGATCTTCGCATTTTTCTTTTCTAAGACACTATCAAAATCAATTTCAATAGCTTTTAAGAAGTATAATAAGGCCCATGCTGCGCCACGTGATTCATGAAAAACATCATCAAGTTTCCACCAACTGGTTCTTAACTGTGCATGAGACGCTTCAGAAGAAGATTGTTTAGCCTCGCTATCACCGGCTAAGTCAGTATTTATCTTATCTGTACCAACACTTGCACTTAAGCGTTGTGAATAACTTCCCAAACGTTTTTGTACTTCATCAAAATATGACGTTAAATTATCAGCACGGGCATAAAACTGTGCGGTATCATTTTTAGCCGTACTAATACCGACTAATGCATTTCTGTAGCTGTACAAACTATCAATAGCTTTTCTATACTCAGATTCAGCACTTGGCATTGCCCAACTTTTATTATCAATATTAAACTTAGGTTGTGCCTTTGTTATGTGTTTGTTTTCTAATGATTGTGATTGAGAGCGACTAAAGTCTTTACGTAAAACTAATGCCATATCACGCACCATTTGTAACACACCAAATTCCCACGCGGGTATGTTGTCTAAAAGAACACCAGGAGGTAGAGCATCATTAGATATATAGCCGCCAGGTTTGTCTAGAATACTTGATGCTACTTTAATTAACATGGTGGTAGTAGCATACCCCACAACCGGTGCTACATTATCCGCTGTTGCTGCAATAGTTATTTCGTGTTGAACATCAATAGGTTCAACATTAAAACTCCAATAAACACCAACAACATAAAAAAGTATAAAAATACCAGTCACTGTAAAGCCAAGGGTTTTAGCTGAGAAATTCATTTTCATTTTTTACTCCTAATAATACCTTAATGATGATGCGCTGGCTGTGCAGTTGAATCAGCTTCCTGTGCTCTTTTTTCCTGCAAAGGGCTAAAAACAGGCACCTGAATTGTTACCGATGGATTATGAGAAAAACTTAGGGTAAGTTCAACATTTTGCTGTGCTTTTAGGGGGTTTTTAACATCAAATAACATTAAATGTAAACCTGATGGCTGCAAAACAATGCGTTGCCTAGCTTTGATCTCAATTGAGTCTAGCTGACGCATACGCATCATACCATCAGACATGCTATGTTGATGAATTTCAATACGCGGTGAAATTTTACTGCTAGCTTCCAGTAAAGTCACTGTTTTTTCGCCTTTATTTTCTATTATCATATACGAGGAAGTAATAGTGGTTCCTGGTATTGAACTGCGGATATAAGCCTGCTCAACTGAAATCAATGATTTTTGCCCTAATCCCGTTTTTTCAGTTGATACTTCATTGGCAACCCCGAAAAATGAACAAGTACAAAATAGTAATAATAAATAACTGTTTTTCATCTGTGGCTATACTTCCATTTTAAGAACCTTTAAAGTTACCTTATCATTCTTCATAAAGTAACAAAATGACTGACTTAATTATAACGAAAGAAAATCAGGGTGTTTTTACTATTATTTTAAATCGTGTTGATAAAAAAAATGCGTTAAATAATATGATGTATAAGCAGCTTGGTCAGCATTTTAACTATGCTAAAAGTAATGATAATATACACTGTGTATTAATTCACGGTGATGAAACCTGTTTTTGCGCCGGCAATGATTTACAAGACTTTATTCAGTGCTCAGAAAATGACTCTCTTGCCGCGCTTGATTTTCTAAAAATATTAAATGCCTTTAATAAACCCATCGTCGCGGCAGTTGCTGGACCTGCTGTTGGTATTGGCACCACGTTATTATTACATTGTGACATGGTGATTGCTGCCAACAATACAAAATTTAAATTACCTTTCACTCAGCTAGGGTTATGTCCTGAAGGTGGCTCAAGTTTATTATTAACAAGACTTATTGGCCAAAACCGTGCCTTTGAATTAATGATATTAGGTGATACGTTTAGTGCTGAACAGGCTAGAGAATATGGCATAGCTAATCAAGTTTGCCAACCTAATGAGTTATTAAGTATAGCGGAAAAAACGGCTATGACCATTGCTGCTTTACCTAGTGATGCCGTGATGACCAGTAGAAAACTTATTCGTCAAGCGACACAATTATCATTATCTCAAGTAATAGAAAGTGAAGGTAATGAATTTGCTCGTTTAGTTAAGACTGATACTTGCAAAAATATTATGTCGATGTTTTTTAAAAAATAAGCAACACGTCAAATATCACTAAAGATTAAGACCAATTGAAATAATAAATTGCTCAATTTAGCACTACTGAGCTCCCAAAAGACGGGCTTAAAATCTCACCTTTAATTATTACCACTAACTGTATTGCGTTTCTTTTTTGGTACTAGGCTTATTGCGCGTCACCAACCAAATCGCAACTGCAGCTAACAGTACTGGCCAAAACACGCCAATGGCCACCATCGCTACCGAGCCCATGATGAGTAGGCCAATAAAAATAAACGAGCCAAAGACACTTAAAACTATTGCTAAGGCAATTAAGACTAAAATAACAGTTGCTACGGCTGACACGCCTATCGCTTTTAAAGGTTCAATTAATTCACCATCCATATAAACATTAATATCGAGTAATTCTAAAAAACTAACACCTAAAGCGTAGGTTAAAAATAAAGTAGCACTAATGGCTAACAATAATGATTTGAAAAATGTCATCTGTTCCTCTCTTAACAACTAGGGTTGGTGGATTTGTACTGATTACTGATATTTATTTTCTGGTAGTAACACACTAGCCACAACATAAGCCACCCCCGTTGCAACAGGTAACATAATCAAGACGACAATAGCAGCAACTCTAACGACGATTCGCGGATAATCGTAATACTTAGCAACTCCAGCGCAAACCCCTGTTAATTTTTTATGAAAACCATCCTTAACTAACCTTTTGTTAACGTTTTGACTTGATGAATACTCTTGTTCATATCTCATGATTTTATTCCTTATTCACTTTACTCTATGATGCTAAACAGCGCATTCAAGACTGTTTAGCATTTTGTAATTACCTATAATGTAATTAACAATATTATAATAACTATGCCGCCACTGTGTTTTTCTTCATTTCAGCCAATTCTTGCTCTATCGTTTCATTTTTTTCTAATGCTGAGAATTGTGCGGATAAACTCGGATTTTTTTCCGTATATTGGATTAGATCATAAGCTTCAACTTGCGCTTCAACTCTGTCGACTTTCTGTTGATAACGCTCAAACTTACTCATCGCTTCTTCAATATTATAAATAGCAGCTTGTTTACGTACCCTTAATCGTACTTGAGCAGACTCTTTGCGAAGCGTAATCGCTGCTTGACGACGCTTGGCTTCTGCTAACTTCTCTTGTAAACGCGATGCGTCATCTTGTACTTGGGTTAAAAATTCAGTTAACTGCTCATTTTCTTTTTCTAGTAATGCTAATTCACCTTGATATTTATGTTTTTGTGTTAGCGCTGACTTAGCAAGATCTTCCTTATTTTTAGTTACCGCTAACTCGGCTCTAGTATGCCAATGATTGATGTTTTTCTTTGCAGAGTTGACTCGACGAGTATGAGATTTTTGCTCTGCAATATTTTTTGCCGCCGTTGCCCTTACCTCCATCAAGGTCTCTTCCATTTCTTGAATGATCAGGCTTATCATTTTCTCGGGTTGTTCTGCTTTATCAAGCATGCTATTTATATTAGCATTAACAATATCAGTGAAACGTGTAAATAATCCCATAACTTCTCTCCTATATTTATACCAAGCTCACTAACTAGCTGATTATATCTACTTGTCAAAATCACCTGATTAATGAAACGGGTATTACAATGATTTATTGGTAATTGTTGATTGTTTATTTACTACTTTGCTATTTTCACTTTCGGTACCCGTTAATGTGTTTTCTTCACCTTTTATCCAAGCTAAAGAGTTAGTAAGTGATTCCTCAAAAGAAAAGTCGATAGTGAAACTATTTATTTCTTCAGTGATCGATTTTTGCAATTGCTCGCTTAATTCATTCATCATCTGCTTTCCTTGGGCTATTACTAATTCACTAATTGAGCTTTCAATGTTAGTAGTTTGGGCTGCATAGGTATTAAGACTAAAAAAGGCACTGATAGTAAGTAGTAAAGCAACACTGATATTTGTACGGTTTAAAGTATTCATTTTAAAATTCCTTCTTATTAACTGGTTGAATCAATTTGTTAAAATCACTAACAACATTTATGTTGTTATCCTTTATGATTTAACTATTACAAGTGTTATGCCAACTACCAAATATTTTTCATAACACTGATTATAAAGATAAAATTAAATTCAATAAGGATCAGCAAGCTAAAAGACATAATATGCCATACGAAAAAGTAGTTAAATTAACCACTACATTCGTAAAATTGACCACTCCATAAAATTAGTAAAAATAATGATAGAACGATCCTACTGTTTAATGTTTGTTATGGCGCAAAAGCACCATATTCAAATTATTTAAAAAGCAGAGGGTAAAGTTAAATCAGTTGTAGAGGTTTAAAAGCTGTAGGGCTTACAAAGAATATGGCGAGGTATAATTGAAACGGAACGATGTCTTTTTTGAGTGTTTACTTCTTTGTTGAACAGATTAAAAAACTGCGTAATATAAATATTTAAATCTGTTCAAAAAAGCCAGTAAATATCCCCTAAACCAATCTTGTTTATTTAAGTTTGTTCATTAAGCGCTGTCACTTTAGCAAAAGCTTCTTTTAAGGTACTACCATTAGCATCGTCTTCTCTGGCCGATTCACTCAAATACCGACGAAATTGACGCGCACCCGCTAAACCATTACACAGACCTAACATGTGCCGTAATACGTGCCAAGCTCGAGGATTACGGTAGGCATTACCCTGTTCAAGTGTTGAACTGACATAAGCATCAACATAATCAGCCATTAAATTAATGACCTGCTGTCGAGAAATGACCTCTTTTTCAACACCATAAATTTGTTGATCCGCTTCGGCCAATAAATAAGGACTATTATAGATTTCACGACCTATCATCACACCATCAAGGTATTGTAAGTGATTATTAGTCTCTGCAAACGTTTTAATACCGCCATTGATAGATATTGCTAACGCAGGAAAATCTTGTTTTATTTGATATACACGCGCGTAATCAAGGGGTGGAATATCACGATTTTGCTTAGGGCTTAAGCCACTAAGCCAAGCTTTACGTGCATGAATAATAAAATGCTGACAACCCGCTTGTGCCACTTGCTCAATAAACGTGTGTAAAAACGCATAACTATCTAAGTCATCAATACCAATACGAGATTTTACTGTTACAGGCACTTTAGTGGCTGCTTGCATCTCATTAACACAATCGGCCACTAAGCTAGGTTCAGCCATCAAACATGCGCCAAAACGACCATTTTGCACCCTATCTGACGGACAACCCACGTTAATGTTAATTTCATCATAGCCATACTGCTCGGCAATTTTGGCACACTCAGTCATCGCTTTGACATCACTACCACCCAACTGTAAAACTAACGGATGCTCAGCCTTGTTATAAGAAAGGTAATCTCCTTTACCGTGCAATATCGCGCCCGTGGTGACCATTTCTGTATAAAGCACCGTATGCTCTGACAGTGCACGATAGAAATACCGACAGTGACGATCAGTCCAATCAAGCATTGGAGCTACAGAAAGGCGGTGACCTATAGGATTCGATAAATGTGGCGATTTTACTGGGATTGACATTCTATAACCTTGAAATGAGTACTATATTAATTACCATGAGTTTCTTTTAATTAGCGTGATTTTCCATTTATGTTACGCCATAAATAAGTAGTTTTTTTACTGGCGTCACTCACAATGACCAAACGAACAAAAGCAAACGGTGACTCTAACTATCGCTGTGCGATTATTGTTAAAAAAACCACCAGATTATACACTGAGAATCTACAACATTCCGTAAAAAAATGCGCAGAACTTTTGGTAATACATAAGGAGAAAAAATTGAAAGTGATGATGCTATATAAAGAGGATTTTTCGATTGCTGTTTATGGAAGTCCCTGTACTCACCAAAAACTTCCCTTTATTTTAACTATTTAGCGCATATGGCCTTTGCCAATATGCGCTCTTAAGTAAGGAGTAGAGATTTAAAATTACCTATTAAAATTGATACGTTAATCCTAAATATCCGATATCAATATCATTTACATCTAGCGCATAGCGTTTAATGCCTATATTAACGCCCCACGCTTCATTTATTTTATAAGTGCCTTCAATACCATAGTACATATCGATACCATCGTTATCATGATCAATCCGTTGGTCTTCATAGGCACTAATAACATCACTATTCCAAAATAACAACCCAACTAGAACAGAGGCATTATATTGCTCTCTTTGTAAAAAATGATAGTGACTATTAATCCCGATCCCTTTAACTAAAACAGGCACAACCTGAGCAACACTTTGGTGATACTCACTCGGATTAAGCGTATCCCCCGTTATGACTAAAGAGCCATGACCCATATCTATGTAGCTTAGTGTGGCGTTCCAGTCATTGGTGATATTAACCCCTAAACCTATAGACCTGCTTGTGGCTTTATCATCAATTTGAGTAATAACACCAACAGGAAATTGCTTAGAAAGCCCTGATGCTTTAGCTTTACTTTGGCCAAGCTCAGTTTTAATAAAATAATCTATTGTTGATGCTTCATCAGCATAGCTACTCACACTTACGCTAAGCAATGCCAATAGACTTAGGCATGTTTTGCGTGGTAATGCTTTAGGTACCATTAAAGCGTTTTTACGGCGAATAAAGAGCATCACACTTCCTAACAGTAAAATGACTGGCCCGAAACTACCACCACTCGATTTATTAGTGATAGTAATTGTTTCATAAGCGTTAACCGTAATCATTGCTTGTCCTTGATTTTCACCTCCGTTGTTATCATCAACGTGATAAGTAACCGTATCAACACCGTCAAAACCAATAAGCGGCGTATAAACCAGCATATTATTATTAATATCTATACTACCTTGTTCTGCAATGGCACTTATTAAGGTTAATTCATCGTTATCAACATCAGTATCATTCGCTAGTACATCAATGGTTAAAATTGTAATGTCATCTGTACTAGCATTGTCATCCACAGTAAAAGGCGCTGTATTTTCAATAACATCAACATATAAATCACCATAGCCTGTGCCATTGTTACCATCGCTCACGCCATAATTAATGGTAGCTAAACCAAAGAAGTGTGTATCAGGTTCATAGTGTAATTGTTGATTAACAATCGTCACACTACCAAAATCAACAGTCGCACTAATAATACTCAAACTGTCTCCATCGCTATCTATATGATTAGCTAACACATCAATCGTTACCGATTTGTTTTGTGTTGTTACAACTTGTTCCGACATAATTTCTGGTAGGGTATTGTTGTTGTTAAAAATAGCAACCCCACTGGGGTCAACGATGCGACTATTGGCAACACCATCATCATCATTTGGGCCGCCATCTTCTATCGTTAACTGTACACACCAATGTCCACCAGTCAGGCCAACAGTCCAACTATTATCATTCGGCGGCGGACAGAATCCAATTTCTCCAGCAGTTGATGAGTAATAATTGTTAATATCTACTGTAAATTCATCCCAAACGTTATCTGAGTTTAATTTACGATAAATCGCATTTTCAGGAACTGGTAATCGTTGTGGTAATACTATGCTGATACTTTGCCCTGCAACGGGTAAACCACTTACAACAAAGTCAAATATGCCACCAATATTTATCGCTTCATCATCATTAATAACTTCATCTGTTTTCAATAACAATGCACCTGACTGATTATTCTCCGTATTAATGCCTAAGTGTAAACAAGTACTTGATTCAGCCTCAACAGTGTATAAATCATTCTCACTTATTTCTGAATTTTGTGTATTACATTGACTATTGTTGTTATCTAAATAATCAGCAATACCGTCATTATCTGTATCATTATAACCTTCAGCATTGTCAGGAATTAAGTCACCATCACTATCAGCATTAGTTAATGTGGGTAATGACTCAACAATATTAAGATAGACAAAAGCTGTTGTAGATAATGGCACCTCACCATTATCAGTTATCTGAAGTGATAATGTTTGCTTACCTGTTTCTAAATGCGAAGGATCAAAGGTAAAGCTCGTCTCGCTTGAATCAATATCAACTAATTCACCGCTAACACTCTCCCAAGTGTAACTATGGATATCATCATTGTTTGCATCGAATACTGAACTGGTAATAACAACCTCACCTAAAGTTTTATCAATCAATACACGATGCTCATTATTTTGAGAAACATTGATAGTGGTTTTTGGTGGAATATTATCTTCAGTGATAGTCAATGTGTATACTGACTTCGCACCTAAGTTAACGGTATCATCAAGGGTAATAATAACCACTTCATCTTCTTCCATTAACGTGTCAGTGAAAGTCTCAAACTCGATATAGCCCACTAATCCAGAATCAATGATAAGCTCGCCTGATATTAAATCATGATCATTACTATCCGCATCACCACTTACATGATAAGGAATGATAACAGGGTAAGTTGGTGATTCACCATTTAAGTGAACAGCGACTTTATAATGACTTCCCTCGGTACCTAGGCTGTCTAAAGTAATATCTACTAATGGTTGAACAGTAACACGCTGCGTAACAACTCGTTTAAAGCCATTTCGGTCTTGTGCTTGCCAATAGACTAAATTATTACCCGGGGCAAAGCGTGTAATACCATCAACAAGTGAAACAGGAACTGACTCGCCTATACTATCAATAGCGGTAGCAATACCTAAATTAACCTTGGTAAATAAAGCTACAGCATCAACATTAATGTCCTCGGGTAAGGAGATAACAGGCATTAATGCATCTACATGGCTATCAAAAACAATCGTCACCTTGGCTTTACTATTCTCATGATCGTCGAGGGTATTACCGTCACTGATAGCATACTGCAACTCAATCTTACCTTCAAATACACCTTGTATTTGAAAGATTAATTGTCCTGCTTCAATACTAGTAGTGCCAATAGCGCTACTAGTATTAATAATAGTTAACTCATCACCATCAACATCACTATCGTTACTTAATACCTCAAGTACGTAACGACCATCTTCACTATAAGTAAGAACAATGTCATCATCTTGAGCAATAGGCGCATCATTGGTGTTTGATACCGTCAGACTAAAGGCGCTCAGGCTAACTGTGGCATTGGCACTATCCGTAACACTGATCACAATACCTGTTGTGACACCAACATCGAGATTGGCTGGTGTACCCGTTAAGACACCCGTTGTCGTGCTAAACGTTGCCCAAGTAGGTTTATTGGTAATGCTAAAGGTTTGAGTATCACTGCTATTTGTATCTGTTACCGTTGGCGTAAAAGTATATGCTGAATCCTCTGCTGCAACATTGCTCGGCGTGCCACTGATAACTGGCGCAAAATTCGTAATCTCAGTGATAGTGGGTACATCAATAATTTCAATTTCCCGAGTCTCTTGATTAAAAATTCCCAGTACAAAATTATTCGCATTGCCAAGCGTAATAGGGGCAACTAATAACCAACTGCCATCAATTACAGTTGCTGACGCTAACGGCGTAGTACTATCGGGAATGCCATCATTATCATTGTCGCTAAAAATGCCGGCTGAAAGCCCATTGTTGAGACTAGTGCCAGACACATTAAAACTACTGCCATTCGTATTCACATTTAAGCTTGGGATTAACACACTCATAGTGGGATTGCTGTTGTACACAATCACTAACTGATTAGCTGGAGGGTTACTCACGTTATTATCTACAAGATCAACAACGGTATTGGCTGGTAAATCTAAGGTCACCTGACCATTACTTGAAGGGATAAGATTCACTTGATAGTTTGAACCTGAACCACTAAAGTTGTCTAAGGTAGCATTGTTAACATCTAAATCTTCAACTGTAAAACCGAGTACATCCCGGCTAAAATTAATATTAACAAGTATAGGGTTACTGGCTGTTGAATTGCCCTCAGCGGTAGTAAGTAATGCCGTTAACGATTGAACTTCCAACGTAGCAGTTGCAGCAATGCTCATTGTATTTGCGCCATTAATAGTAGCAGTAACACCACTGGTTACGCTATTATATATTCCGTCTGGCGCATTAACTGGCACCTGAAGTTCAACAGTAAACGTACAGGATGCACCTGAGTCTAAACTTCCCCCCGAAAAAAATAACGATGTAGTGCCTGTGATACTGGAACCTGCACCACAAGGAGTGGTAGGCAAAGTAGTTGCGCTTAATGAGCCCAAAACTGAATTCATTGAATCTGTAAAAGAAATAGATGTCGCATCCGTAGAGGTGTTTGTCAGCGTGTAATCAAGCGAAATGGTATCACCTGCTAACACAACATCAGAACTAAAAGACTTGGCTAAATGCAAAGAACTGATCAAAAGAGTATCAGAGACTGCAGCGCTTATTACTCCATTTTCCCCTATAGTTCCTGATACCACTGAACTTATT
>Ga0075443_10000927_pt1 | contig 12113 bp, 15 predicted proteins | sample CoawatmetaG00DNA_3_FD_71583 | JGI IMG/M metagenome (GOLD analysis project Ga0075443, IMG submission 71583) | Marine microbial communities from the West Antarctic Peninsula - Coastal water metaG006-DNA | ecosystem: Environmental > Aquatic > Marine > Coastal | place: Atlantic Ocean: West... | reverse complement strand
ATCATAATATATATATATAAATGGAACCATATAATCGTCCATTTGCTCAAATTCTAACTCTTTCATACATATATTATCATGATACAGATACACATTATATTGATAAGAATCATACACTAATGACATACTTGTAGGCACTGTTTTATTTTTTTTTTGTATAGTCTCTTTTGTTTTAGAATCATTTATATTTATATAATATTCGCCGCTATTTGATAAACATACCATATCCTCTAAATCTGTTATATCTTGTGGCCAAAAACATCGATCATACGTGTGTGTATATATACCAGTGTCGAAATTATTCTCATGTGTTAGCCCTAATAATAGAGTCACGTTTGGATCACACACACAAGTCATTTTATATATACCACTGTTGGCTTTTATTGTATTACATACTAATGGTATCGAAATAATATCCATATTATCAAAATATTCCGAATAATCAATTATATTAGAATTAAATTGATCAAACGTTATTGGTTTGACAGCATTGCCAAAATCGTCATACTCACCACCCCAGCAACGCAACGGCTGTCTTAAATCATATCCCCAATTATAAGGATTTATATTATTAATTTTATATAATTCAGGAATATATGCACGAATTAATTTTAATATATATGGAGTGTATTTAATGCCTTTAAAAGTTATAGTAGTATCTTTTATTTTTTTACGTATATTCCTATTTACTATACATAATAGATAGAATACAGATCTATTGGCATGAATACCATTTTCAGTAAACGTTCGAAAGTGATCCATTGTAATAAAAAAATATATTTGGATATTACACATTATCAAATTTATATAATACTATTCACGTTAATGAAGACTGCTTTACTGAACCTACAACCATACCTTCCGGCGTTTCAAATGGACACGCCATTGATGTCTCATTATGATTATAATTAAAACACATTTCGTCTCCCATCTTAATATCACGTAAAGCTACAACATCTCGATTTCGTATCATTATGGTAGGATCAAATGAATGATTCATATATACTCCATATTTATCTGTTATATGCTGACATTCACTTATTTCAATTGAATATTTATCTGGTAGGTCTCTTACATATCCTTCTAATGTATATATAACAGAACCCTTTGTATATTCTTTATTAACAAATAACCCATCCCCATTGACCCGTTTGCAAAAAGCTACTATAAAACTATTTTCCATATTATACATATACTATACAATCTATTTTTAAATAATAATCATTTATATTATGTAAACATACACCCATTTACATTCTTTATTTTTTTTTTATATATTTAAATATAAATTTCATTTTTATTACATATAGTTATATTTTATACAATGGACCTATGTTTTATATTAGAACATGCTGCAACTTATACACACTTACAAGATACAAATACTATAACTATTTGTAATAAACATTTACATACTATTCTTATATTCAAATTATTCAATGATATTATACATTATTATAATAATAATTGGTGGCATATATCATCACAAATTATAAAAAATACCTATCTACCCTATCGGTTTGTAATACAATTTCAAGATAAACTGGATTGGTGGACAATAAGTCAGAAACAAACATTAAGTGAAGATTTTATTAGAGACTTTCAACATAAAGTGGATTGGAAACGAATATGTAATACACAAACAGTAAGCGAAGATTTTATTAGAGAATTTCGAGGTAAAGTACATTGGCGGAATATACGCAACAGTCAAAAACTAAGAGAAAATTTTAGTAGAGAATTTTTAATCGATGAGTCGCTACATTAAAAAAAAAAATAAATAATTTTTATATGTTTTATAAAAGCTATTGAACAGTTTTCGGTCGTGTTACTTATTACGAAAGATGTTTATAGGCGTTTAAACGTGTTTTGTGTTTTAATACCAGTTTTCATACCTTCTGGCAGTCGGATAAGATTAGAGATTTTTCGAATATGAGGCATACCATAACTTGTATTATATTCATAATCTGACGCAATGGTAGCCAAATATAAGGCCTTATCTAATCCCAAACCAACAATAATAGTAGAACCAATTGGCATATCTATAAATGCTTTAATTTGTGTTTGGGCCCGAGGATTTTTACGCGATTGTCCCTGCTTATCTCCTACACACTGGTCGCAATGCGTAATCAATTCATGCTTGATATCATCCAATGAGAAATGGGTAAGGTCCTTTGTAATATTATAATTGATTCCAATTACACCATCGGTTTCTAAATCTCGAATACACTGTTGATACCACGCTTGTCCCTTTTTAGTAGCTGTTCCCTTTGATGTGCATATTTTTAGAACAGCATAAGCATTGGACAGTTGAATAGCCAATCGTCTACTAGTTAGATGGCTTATTTTGTCCTGGTTTTGTCTGATTTCGTAATCAATAGCACGAAGTTGTTCTTCCATTGTAAGTAGAATGAATAATTAGTTAGAGTGATGTTACTTTTTTATAGGACAAATAATAATCAAATTTATCAAGATGTTTACATACGAAATTTGATTACTTATAATACTAATCAAAGTTAGTATAATATTTAAAAGAACAATGACATCATTGGGCGAATCAGCGAAATTGCTACAATGCTTACGAGAATGCATGGAATTGTGTTTTGAACACGGAACACGTTCCCCTATAATTGTGAATCATCTACACGCCCATATTAAAGATGCTATTGAACAACCTCTGAATCCTACCACACATAGAGTGAAGTTAGAAGTCCTTATTCCATCTATTAATGCAAGTGGTCATAAACGTTGTGATATTGTTATCGAATCATTTATAGAGGATACTTGGACACCCCGAGTAGTATGTCCAGTAAAATTTATACGGGGTAATTATAGCCAAAATAAAAATAATGGTTGGGAAAATATGACAGGCGAAGTCATGCAATTGCATTGGGCCAATCCGACATTGCAAATGATCCCTATTAATATTATATTTAATAGTATTCCCTATAAAAGTGGTGGTCGTATAAAAAAATTTGAATCGATTACCTATGATAAGTCGTATAAAATTTATGAGACATTAAAAGATCGCGTTGGGGGCGACGACACAGGTGTTACTGATATGTATAATTATATTATTGATGTCAAACATGTGTGTAAGATAGGCGACGCTTACGATCGATGCCCTACTTTTATTGGGTTTAATGCACGCACTCCTTTTAAATCATTTAGTCATATTACTGATTTACTCGACGGGAATAGCCTTTAACGTCCGCCCAGATATCGTAATCCAGCCACCTCCTCGTTTAGAACTATTATCAATTATGAATTGCTTATGCTTTATTAAGATTTCTTTTATTTTTTCCAATGTGTATGTTGTATCAGTAACCTCTAAGCATAAACATGATGAAAATATCTTGGGCGTATCAATTTTATATTGAATATGGTCGGGGTCCGCAAAACCAGAAATATACATGACTTGGGCACTTGTATATTTTATTAATGATTGTGTTCTACCATACGAATACCATTTTGGATACACTTTATTACCCTTATCACGTTTAGCCAATTCATCTTTATGTGATTCCAAATATGCATACGTTTGTGGATTATCAATTTTAAATGCCTCTTCTTCTACTACTTTCCCTTTTTCATTATAAGGAAAAATACACCATCGTTCTTTGTCCAACTTAGTAACAACTTCCCAACACGGCTCGTCAAATAACTTTGTATCATGTATAAATATCTTATCCCGAAGAGTAGCAATACCATTTTTTATAGTGCATATATCACCCAGTGTCTTCGTTTTACTATTTGTCGTATTAAATATATTATACTCTTTATTTGAAATAGCATCGTATCGAATCTGTTGTGAATTGTAAGTAAGATACTCTTTTTTTTGTTTAGTAAACACAGTGATACAACAATAGGTGGACACATTTTTAAACACCTTTTCCGATTTATAATCAATAATTGTTTGAATATATCTATTATCGATTATATACTTGCGTAATGATTTGCTTGATACATTATATAAATAAGAGTTTGGAGTAATACATACCATCACTCCGTCATCCTTTAATAGATCGAGACATTTTAATATAAATGCATAATATATATCTATATTTCCCCTGTTGAGTATTGTCCATTGTGTTTTTATATGTGTTCGATATTCACTCGATAAATCCTGTATCCTTATATAAGGAGGATTTAATATGATATTATCGTATGTTGTATGAATGGGCGTTCGAATAAAATCGGCAAGATGTGTATGAATATTTGATTGAGTTGGACACTTGTCTAAATAATTTTGTTTTATATCATATATATCTATACTTGAATACTTATCTGTATCCATATATTTTAACAATTGACCATCGCCGACAGCCGGTTCCAATAGCGTTCCGTTGTTTGTTAAATAGGACGCCATACGCTTACTTATTCTATCAGGAGTGAATACATCGGATTTATTAAATTTCTGTAAAGTGCTATCAATAACTGATATATTCATTATAATGATATATTGTATTATGAATATATTTATATCAAATTTAATATTATTATGTTTATTTTAACATATGACTATGAACTAATAAACATAGAATTACAATTGAGGATACGCATTATACTCAGTCCACCACTTATATACATACTCCACTGATACATAGATAATGGATGTGGTGTAGCGTCGGTTCCGTAATGATGACAATACCACATAATACAATAATTTAAAAAGACTAGATTACAATGCCACCCCACATAATACCATGTCAATTCATTCTTTACACGTGTTTTATTATCCATTATTTTATAACCAACAGTATACGATAGGAGCAATGACATATACATATACGACGCACCACGTGCATAATACTCACGCGATAACACTATCATATTAATAATTGATACACTACGATCACCCCATTGAACGATTGGGTGTACAGGTGGTGTCCATACAAGTGTCGATAATACATATTGTACCATACAACCCCATACAACTGTTGTAGAATAATTAAAAGAACGAGCTAGTATAGCCAGTCCAATGGCTGAAACACTCAGTAGGCGTCCTAAGCAATTATCATCTACTATCCAATTTGGTGGCTTCATTATATTCATATATGGATATATTTATATAAAATATTAATCTCATATATATATATATATATATGTTATCATTTATTTTATTATGTATGTCCTGTCTCGTCTTTATACCGTCTATATATGTATTGTGTCGTACTACCACCTTTAAAGGACGATATTTATTAATAGCTACATTACTGTTACAAACAATTATATGCTGTTGGTCCGATATAACTACATCATATTATAGAGAGATTGATAAACCGTCTCTCATATGTGATCTATTATGTATATATCTACTTACTATTCCTGTTGTAGTTTATTTTATATATACCAATCGTATGACTCATATTTTAAATATGTATTATTTATGTGTTATACTCATTGCTATATTGTTCTGGATCAATAGTGCCGTTTTAAAACTAGCATTTCCAGTTCTCAGTAAACAACACACCATGTATACTCTTGTCAATATGAATCATGTATTATGGCATATGTTAGTTGGATATCTTATGTTTAGTATCGTTACCTGAATATTACTTTTTTTACATATATTCGACTTAAATTTGATTATACATTATTCTATATATATTACATATTATAGAATAACGTACAATATGTCCCCTGTTATGTACAATATTAATCATGCCCATCTTACTGACAAAATAGCCGCCTTTGATTATGATTGGACATTAGTCAATCCAAAGGATAATAAAACCTTTCCCAAGAATGTAGATGATTGGGAGTGGATATATCCTAATGTTCCGGAGATACTACGACACTATCATGAAGAAGGATATACGATTGTTATCTTCACCAATCAAACGAAAGTGTGGAAATGTAAGCAAATTAAATTTGTTGCAGAATCATTGGGCATTCCCCTGTTCGTTGCTATCGCTATGGATAAAAAAGAACACAAACCGAATCCCCTTATATGTAACACGTTGATCGGAGACCATGCTATTGACAAGGATCAATCATTCTTTGTTGGCGATGCTCTTGGGCGTAAAATTGATTTTTCAGATAGTGACAAAGTATTTGCTGAAACCATTGGTCTTACTTGTTATTCTCCTGAGGACATATTTTGTAAAGACACTTCGTCATTTGATATACCAACAATACCACTGGTAGATACTCCCGAAATTATTATTATGACTGGCTTTCCTGGTTCAGGTAAGAGTACCATTGCTGCACACATTTGCCAAAATAGGACATATATTCATATTCAAGGTGATGTATATAAGACATCACGGAAAATGATAAAAAAATCAATAGAATATATCAAAGAGGGCAAATCGATCGTATTTGATGCTACTCATAGCTCTATAAAGAAACGCCTCGAATATATTACTCTTGCTGCACAATATAATTATTCTGTTGCCTGTGTGCATGTCGCAACACCATTGAATGTATCATTTAAACGTAATCGATTGCGTCCAGACAATAAGCAAGTGCCAAAAATAGCCTATTCCGTTTATTCCAAATATTATAATCAGCCAGACGAGTCCGAAGGATTTAGATTGGTAGTTATTAGTTAAGTATAATGATTCATATGTCTTTGTTTCAAGAATCAACAGCGGAACAATAATATATCATTTACTATTTAAAGTGTTTTGATATATTATTATATCATTATGAACTTCCATATTGCTATATACGTCTCGTTTATTTTTTGGTCATTACTATTAAATTGTGTTTGGAAAAATAGTTATGTATCTAATACAACTGATCATGCTATTGAACCATCTGTAATTGCTGGTATATTAGTATCAGGTGTTGGATATGTATTACATATAGTATATCTACCTGAATCGTATCAGTACACTCATGCATTGATTCATCCATATATTATATTGGGAACTACAACTATAATATATCATAGTATTAGGCGATATATAGAAATCGTTATAAAAGATCACGGATATAGTAAATATATAATTCTAAAAGCATTACAAATATGTGACCCAGTCTTCGTAAGTTATATTTGTATCCGAATTCCTTTACTTCAAATAGTAGCCTATTTTTCACAAACTACATTATTATATAGTTCTACCATTATTGTTTGTAGTATCCTGTATTATTGTAAGTATACCAATCGATATAACTTAGATATCCTTACAGCATTAGGTATGTTACATACTGGATTATGTGATATGGTATATATACCACAATGGTATCTACGATATAATACAATTTTGGCAGTAACTGCGTATATATATGTTGCTAATAAATGGAATACAAACTGCCTAACATATAAAAAAAATAGTGGCAATACATACCCTAATTATTTAATGTATACAGCAGATATATTGGCTGGATATCTTATATATAGAAATAATTATAATTATATATCATTGTTACAGTCTCTTTCTTTATAATGAACATGCGTTACCATTTGTACAATACCATTTATTAATAGAAGTGACCTCACACAATATATGAATTATTATACCTGATAAAAATAATATTAATTGAAACATGTAATGCCGATTACATCTATTAAAAGAATTTTTTAATGTTGGCAATATATACGATAATGTTCCATATAATAATAAACTACCTACACTTAGATTAATAAGACCTACAAGAATAGCTTCTATAATTAATCGCAACATAGTATATAATATACGTATATAATTTATTTAATTATTTCTTTGATGAAATAAATCGCAATGTTTTCCAATATACTCTACCATTCATATCTTTATTTTTTTTACGAGCAAGCGATAATAAATTTTTTTTTGAATGTAATTTTATTAATTCGGGTAATGTAATAGGAGTAGATTTATTTACACGCTTACATGGTCTACATACCTTTGTTTTTTTATTAGATGATCCACATGATCTTTTAATACCCTTAGTAAGATAAGGTATAACTTGAATCCATTGTTCATCATTCCATCTTGTTGTTGAATTTGTTTTACTTCCAATATATTTACCACCTAATTTCTTATATGTGGATACAATATACATTGATTTATATGCTGAATGGCGTTTGTATGTTGCGTCAGCTTTTTGTTTGGCTTGTATATACAGTTTTTTATGTACTATATTTGAAGGAACAATCATTATATAATATAATAATATATTTTATTTATCCGAATCGGAATCGCTATCATATAAATCAAGTGGCTGTAATGCAACCAAGTCCATAACTTCTATATCTGCATATATAACCGCAGTTTCAGCACGTATTGAGGCACGCCTAGCTACTTGTAGTGCTTGTTCGGCGGCCGCAATAATAATAGCATGTTCGGCAACATTGGCAAAATAATGTGATTTTAAACTCGCAATACGTGCATTACAGTATAGTTTATTGATATACTCTTCAAATGTAGCTTGTTTTTTTTGTATGGTTGCCATAGCCATGCGTCCTGCATAACAGGGGGTCATTGTATACGCTTGTATGTTGTTTGAATATATAATATATAGAATCTTATTATCAAATTTATGATGTATATTGTAAGCAATAAGAATAAATTTGATATTTATTATAATAATTAATAATATATTACAATATGTTTAGATTAGGACGACGACTCATACAGCATAGACAGTCTATACATTTTTCAGATTATTCACTCGATAATTATCAATTATGTATTAAACTTAAAGCATTAGAAGGAACAGTAGAAAAACTTAGAAGAGATATTGATACGTTACAACACACCTACGATTTAGACTATACCAACGATATAAAAAAAAATAATGAAGTAGATGAAATAAAAGAGGAATATTTTAAAGGGGCTGGATAATACATGCATATCTTACTCCAACATATAAATTATAAATTATAAATTTGATATTTATTATTTATTTTTTATGAACCATATACACATTACTCGTACATATGTCATTAAATAGATTTCTATATATACCTAGTGTAAAACCAACGGCCCATGTTCCCATTACATTAGATAAGTATCAAACAAATGCTATTTCTCTATTTAATGCAGGATATAATTTGTTCATTACGGGTAGTGCGGGTTCAGGTAAGAGTTTTATTATCCGAAGATGTATACACGAATATCATTCCACTCATTCTGACCAAGGATTGTCCGTTACGTCCACAACGGGTATATCAGCACTTAATATCCAAGGGATGACCATTCATAGTTGGGCAGGTATTACGCCCAATACGGATTTTGACGATATTGATGGTTTTGTGGACGGCATACGACACACATATAAAAAACTAAATCACTGGCTCTATACAAAGGTCCTTATTATTGATGAGATTTCAATGTTAGATGTAAATATGTTCAATTTCTTACATCAGGCTGCTATGAAATTACGAAGAAATTCACTGCCTTTTGGTGGTATCCAACTTATTATTGTAGGAGATTTCTTCCAACTTCCTCCCATTCGTGATACACCAGATACCGGATTTTGTTTCACGTCCCCACATTGGAATGAGTGTATTGATTATTCGATTATCCTCAAACACACGCATCGACAAAAAGAAGCTGAACTCATTACCTTTTTACATAAAATTCGATTAGGAATAAAAGATCCCAGTGTCCAGACATCTCTGGAACACTATCATAATAATCCAAACTATAATATGAATTATACACACTTGTATCCAAATAAATTCAACGTCGCCGCACATAATTTAACAAAAGTATTTGCGTTACCGGGAAATACTATTGAACATTCGGCCAGAATGATAAAGAAAACAGGATACGACTATCCATTCCCCAGTGATTCTGTTATTGAAGAAAATCTTATTTTAAAACACAATGCATTTGTAATCATTAATAAAAATATTGATAGTAAAAAAGGCTTAGTGAATGGACGACAGGGAATATTTATGGGATTTAGTAACCAAAGTGCCAAAGTTAAAACCGACGATGATATCATACACTATATTGCCAAAGAACGCTGGGAATTTCCTAATTATGCAATCGAACAATATCCACTCCGACTGGCATGGGCTCTAACTATACATAAATCCCAAGGAATGGGTATCGAAAAATTAAGTGTCGATATTGGTTCTAATATTTTCGACGACGGACAAGTATATGTTGCCCTATCAAGGGCCACACATTCGAAATACCTCCACATTAAAAATTATTCAATTTCATCTATTCGTGTAAATCGCCAGGTTAAAACCTTCTATAAACGACTAATCAAATCCTCACGTGAATGGTATATTCGGACAGATGGCGGAAATAACACATACTATCAAAATAAAATGAATGGAATGACACGACGCACACTATGTCAAAGCATGATTTGTATTGAAGAGGAGAATGAGGATCAGGATGAGGATCCGGATGAGGATCCGGATGAGGATCAGGATGATGTGAATGCGGATGAGCATGTTAATCCACCTACTACACATTCTGCCCACATATGCAATGTATGTCATATACGCCCTCGTGAAGAATTATATAAAAAATACTACCACGAACAGGTCTGCTTTGAATGTAGTATTGCAAACGAATATTATATGGAATTAAACCGAGAAAGTGTTCGTAAGCGTCTGCATATTAGTAAAAAAAACATAAAACATATCTTATCCAATTGCTATTATCGGCAACAGTCAAACCATACAAATTATTCAGGTGGCCGCTATATGAGCCCAACTAAGTTATATTTAGTAGGTCATGTGAAAGACTGCCTATGAAAATACCAACAATCCTCCTGGAATTAGTGAGTAGATTTTTTTTACAGTAGATAATCATGTATACACATTTCAAAAAATATAAATTTGATTGTTGTATTTGTATATATTAAATACAATAATCATCTTTACATAACTAATACATAACTTTTACATAAACATTACTATAATGGCAACTCACCCCCCCCCTAAGCCTATTTTATCTACGAGTGCAGAGGTTCGCTTTCTTGGTGAAATTTTAAATGATTTTGATCCTGATTCATTTGAAAAGGCTACAACTAAATATCGTAAACCTTCGTATCAACGTGCATTGTCTAAGCCTCTAAAATGGAATCAAAGTCTTGTAGACAGTGTTTTACGTGGTCTTGCGATTGGAGGAATTGTTATGTCTAAATGGAGTAAAATGATAACAAATGAAGACGGGGAACCTGATTGTGAAGTATTTTACAATGTAGAAGATGGTGGAACTCGACTTGGAGCATTATTAGCATTTAAAAATAATAAATTTGACTCTGATACATATGGTGGATATGACAACCCAAACATTCAAACTATATTTATGAAGTATAAGATGCCCATTATTATGATCGAAAAAGCTCCCCAAAGGGCACAGCGTCGTATTAAAGATAGTACGTATTTCGAAGCCTTATGTGAAAACTTCAGTCTTTTACAAGAAGGTACACCCTTAACAGCAAGTGATCGATATTGTGCAGTTGTAGAAGATACGGAACATAATTATACAGGTTCACCTCTTGTAAATTTTACAATTAGAGAAATTACTCGTAGATCTGAGTTTAACGCATACTGTTTACTGTCCGACATCGGGCCTCGTGGTAACAATCGTAAAAAATTGGCCGCGGCAGTTGCCCTTGTCTCCGGAATCATGTTAGGACCGTCCTATGCAAGTGAATCATTCTTCGAGCATCTTTCAATTATAAATAATGAATTAACAGAACACATGTTTGTTCGCTTTGGACATATTGAGAAACTATTTTTCACTACAATCCAACAATGTTTAACTACATATTCTAAATGGTCAGGAGAACGATTTGCAGGATATTTCGCAAAAACTAAGTTATTTACAGGACTAATGATTGCCGATGTCTTTAAAACATATCCTCCACATAAAGAAATTCGTATGAATGAAGAATGGAGACTATTTAGCGAACAATTTAATAAACGATGGTGTACATTAATTAATACCTACCGAAGAAATATTGCTCAGGGAGGTTCGAAAGGGGCGGGCGATGATTGGTTGAACACTACTGTATACACATCATTGCCTGAGGGACAAAAGAGAAATTGTAAATGTGCTGATCTCACTAATAGAATGGAAGCAGTTACCACTTGGGCGTCTCAATAAAATTCTATACAAACCTATAAAAACTACCAATGTAATATCATTTGTTTAAAAATTTAATTAAAATTTGATATAATTATATATATATTAATCAAATTACATTAATAT
>Ga0075443_10000915_pt1 | contig 12180 bp, 13 predicted proteins | sample CoawatmetaG00DNA_3_FD_71583 | JGI IMG/M metagenome (GOLD analysis project Ga0075443, IMG submission 71583) | Marine microbial communities from the West Antarctic Peninsula - Coastal water metaG006-DNA | ecosystem: Environmental > Aquatic > Marine > Coastal | place: Atlantic Ocean: West... | reverse complement strand
AGAAGAAGTTATTCAAAAAATTAAACAGAAAATGGTTTTAGTATTGGACGGAAAAACTACATACATTGAAATTCCATCAACAAGAACATTACAATCAGTTCCACAAGATTCATTCGAAATAGAGATTATTTGCAAAGGAGAAATACCAGAACACGAGGAAGAATATTTAATTGGTGATGAAGATATACAATATGTAAAGTATCCGATTATTTCTAAACGAGGATATGACTTTGAAATAGATTTTAATAATTCAAATGCTTATGCAAGTTCAATGTGGGATTTTAAAAATAAACATTATTACCAATGGGTAAAAAGATATCAAGATAAATGGACAAAGGTAAATTTAAAATCAGATACAGATAATAACCAAATTTTATTTACAATCAATGATAAAGTATTAGACGGACAATTCGGTATACAGAAATCTAAAATAAGATATCGTGATAGATTGAAACGATATGGAAGAGTTCCATTTTTTATTGGTTGTAATTCACCACAATCTTGGGGTGGACAACGATTCTTTAAAGGTGAGATTGCAGAAATCAAAATAAAGAATCAGTATGATGAATTACTTTTACATTACGATATGACTAAGTCAATATGTTGCGACCAAGGTTGTAAGAAATGTAAAGAAAATATAGTAAAAGATTTAAGTGGAAATGATAATCACGGAATAATCCACGGCAGAAGCACAAAATTTTATAATGCTCCAGGTCGTGAGTCAATATCAGTCAAATCCGCAGTAGTTCCTGACAGGCGCTACGGAAGAATGCTTTGTATGGAACACGAGGACGAGGGAATAGTCGACAATAAGTTTCAAGGAGACCCCGAACAAACATCCAAAAACGAAGTTATATACCGTAGAAAAATGCAAAAAGATTTAATCGATATCGATAAAGATAGTGGATTAAAACAAATGGAATACACGATAGATAGTATTGATACTATTTATGATAGACATAAGTTAATTAATGTGAGGTTTTAATGGTAGATAAAAAAAGAAGAAACGACAACGAAAATCCAGAATATTCAGAGATGGAAGAAAAACTCAATAATGTTGGGTCGGGTATGTGTTTAGCAAAATGGACACAAGTGACTTTACAATTACAATCAGGTCATAATCATAGTTGTCACCATCCAAGAACACATAAAATAAATAAGACTGAAATAGCAAGAAATCCAAGTGCTCTACACAACACTCAATATAAAAAACTTCGTAGAAGAGAGATGTTAACAGGTAAAAGGCCAGCCGAGTGTGATTATTGTTGGAATATAGAAGATAACTCAGACAGGTTTTCAGATAGAACATTTAAGTCAAATGAAAGTTGGTCTAAACCACACTTTGATGAAATTGTAAATTCAGATTGGAGAGAGGATATAAATCCAAGATATGTAGAAGTTGCTTTCTCAAATGCTTGTAATTTTAAATGTAGTTATTGTGGACCAGCATACTCTACTACTTGGATGGATGAGGTAAATAAACACGGTGGTTATCCAACAACAGATGGATTTAATGACCCACAAGGTTTAATTGCAGAAAACAAAGTTCCAATACCAAAACGAGACCCAAATCCATATGTAGATGCTTTTTGGAATTGGTGGCCAGATTTATATCAAGATTTACATACATTTAGAATCACGGGTGGGGAACCACTGTTATCAAAAGATACTTTTAAAGTATTAGATTATATTCTTGAACACAAAGAACCAAACAAAAACTTAAGTTTAGCAATTAATTCTAATCTTGGTGTACCAGATGAATTAATTGATAAGTTGATTGAAAAATTAAAAAGAATTGAAGATGAAGATAGAGTAAGAGAATTAATTATCTTTACATCAGTTGATACTTGGGGTGAGCAAGCAGAATATATTAGAAATGGATTAGATTTTAATAAATTTTGGAATAATATGGAAAAGATATTGAGTTCGTTGGATAGAGTAGTAATTACAATTATGTCTACTTACAACGCATTATCAGTTCCAAAGTATCATAAATTGATTGATGGAATATATGACTTAAAACGAACGTATGCTTCTGATGATAGATATTGGAACTCAGCATTATTTTTGGATTCAAGCTATTTAAGATATCCACAACACCAAACCGTACAAGTTTTGCCAAACAAATGGACAAAAAATATATTTGAACAAGCACAATTGGCAGACTTTTATGCAGTACCTAATTTCGATAAGCAACACTTCGGATATTCAGATATTGAAATACAAAAACTAAAAAGAATATGGGATTGGAGAATAGCGACTTGGGATGAAAAAGAAGTACAAGTTAGACAACAAAGATATAACTTTGGTAAAATGTTTAAAGAACACGACATAAGAAGAGGAACGGATTTTTGTAAAACATTTCCTGAATTAGCAGATTTTTACAATGAATGTTTGGAGATTAAGTTATAATGCATATTGGTGAAAGAAGTTGTTATTTATTAGCAAATTATAGTCGTAATATGGTTTCAACATATAGGTTACAAGAATTAATAAATGATGACTTCGAGATTGAGGTTCGAGTTAAAATTGATTGGGATACCTTTATTAAATCTAAACAAAATTTTGCTGGTATCGTGGTATTAAATGGAGTTCATTTTGGAATTATGGCTAAGATTTATCCTCAAGGTAAAGTAATATCAGCTGAAGTTTGGTCAGCAAATAGACTAAAGGGTGAGGGTAAGTGGTCTGACTTAATAATTACCACAGCAACAGATAAAATTCACACCGACGTTAATATTGTAGTTGATGAAGATACTTTAGATGAGTGGAGAACAATAAAGATGACTTACAGAAAAAATAAAAGTCTTATTTTAACCACCACAGAGGGCACAACAAGTAAATATATTGATGGTGATATTCTAAATTATGAAGATTCTTATTTGTGGGTGGGTTGTTGTGATAATCATAAACCAACACTACCAGAGTTTCAAGGAAATTGGTGTGGAGATATTAGTAAATTAAAAATCAAAGGTAAAGAAAAAGTATTTATGGATTTAGATTTTAAGAAAAAAACAAGGTATAAAATCTATGACGAAAGTGGTAGTGGAAATCACTTGATAAAAAAACAATTAAATGATGAAGGACATATTATAGTATTCTAATGAAATATGTAATCGACATAGACGGAACTATATGCAAAGAAGTCGGTGAGGTAATCGGTAGAGAACCTTATGTGGATAGAATTGCAAAAATTAATAAATTGTATGATGAAGGACACACAATCGTTTTTTATACTGCTCGTGGATTATCAAGTGGTAGAGGAGAAAAATATTATCGTCCAATCACAGAACAACAATTAAAAGAGTGGGATTGTAAATATCACGAGTTGTGCTTTAAAGGACACAACGCAGATTACTATATAGATGATAGAGGAATAAACGCAAAGGATTTTTTTAATGATACTAATATCACATAGAGGAAATATAAACGGTATACAATCTAACTACGAAAATGGTCAGAAATATTGTCAAGAAGCTATTGACAAAGGTTATCACGTAGAAATAGATGTTCACTGGTATGAAGGGATATTTTGGACAGGACACGACAGACCACAATACAGAGTTAATACAGATTTTTTAAAGAAGAAAGAAGTTTGGTGTCACGCAAAAGATATACAAGCTTTATATCAACTTCAAGAGATAGAAGCTCATTGTTTCTTTCATCAAAAAGATGATGTTACATTGACTTCACACGGGTATATTTGGACATATCCCACATACTCATTAACAAAAAAATCTATATGTGTATTACCAGAAATACAAAAAGTAGATTATAATAAGTGTGCTGGAGTATGTAGTGATTACATTGGAGACTATAAATGAAACTAATATTATGTGAGGGTGATAGTTGGACATCAGGTGATTTAATGAATCCTGAATTAGATGAAACTTATATAAATCATCCAAATAATGATTCTTACAGATTACCAAAAGTATGGCCACATAAGTTGAGTAAATTGTTGGGTGTTGAAGTTTGTAATAATAGTCAGGCAGGCTCATCAAATGACGCAATCGTTAGAAGAACAACTGAAAAGGTGTTGTCTTTGTTGAATGAATATAAGTCAGAAGATTTATTTGTCATTGTTGGTTGGTCATCTCCAGAAAGAAGAGAATTCTTCTATAATGATAATTGGGAAACATTATATCCAGCGCAACTTGGAAAAAGAGATGATGAAAATTTAGATAAATTATATAATATTTATGTTGAACATTTTTGGAACACAGAAGAATATATAAGTAGATTTATAAACCAAAACTTATACTTACATTATTTTTTAAAAAGTAATAACATAAAACATTTATTTTTTGAATCATTTTGGGAACAAAAAACTTCTGGTATGTATGTTGATAATGACATAGTGGATATGATATCGAAAGATGAAACAAATACAGCTAAACACTTTTTAAAAATAAAAGATGAAATCTATAAACCAATATCTTTTAGAAGATTTATAATGAGAAACTTTTCATTAAATAAACGAGAATATTTTAATAACCATCACCCAACAGAAAAATCACATCAGTTATGGTCAGAAGAACTATATAAGGATTTAAAAAATGCTTAATATATTTTATGATAGAATAATTAACGAACAAAGAATACCAAATGGAATACGAGAAGATTGGTTACCATTTTATACACCACAATTTAATGCACAATTGTTTAGAAAAAACACTCGGTTTGACCCAGCAGTTTATACAAGTGATATAGGAAAAAGTCAAAACTTTAATACTTGTTTAGTTGACAATATAGAAAAAGAATTTAAAGATGTTAAAGGTTGTTTAGGTATATACCCGATTGAGGGTTATGGTTCACCAGATAGGTCAGTAGGTCTTGATAATAGGTGGAATAAAAAGTTCAAAACAGCTTTTGATTATATGAGCAATAAAGCAAAAAAATACATCAAATCTGGAAAGTTAAGATTATATTATGGATTCTTACAAGAGGCATTCATAAAAAATACAGAGATAGTAAATCTACATAACGAAATGAAAAAGTATGGTGTCAAAAGTGCTATCGTTGTGGTCAATGATTATTTGGCAGCAGATAGGTATTCTAAGTGGTGTGAATTTATGGGTGAGGATAAATTATTTAATATTATAGTTTTTTCACATTCTTTGTTTGAAAAGTCTCAAGAAGTATATTGTATATTAAATGGAATACATAATGGATTATTTACATTGGGTGAAAACTACAAAGAACATAAAAACTCTGCTATATCTATTGAACAATTTAAATCAACAAAAGATGTAAAAAGAAAAAGTAATTTGTTGTGTTTGAATAGAAGAATGAGACCACACAGAATAGCAACTTTATGCGTTATGAATAAACATAATTTGATTGAAAATAATGAGGTAAGTTTTCAATTCACAATTGATAAAGACACACCATATTATGTTGAACGTATTTTTGACGAAAATAAACAAAAATATTATGAAGATGATTTCCATAAAATAAAAGATATGAAATATAGGTATGTAGATTATCCAATAACTATGGATGGAAAAGATGGGATAAATCACGGATATGGATTTGAAAATGCAAAACCTTATCTTGATACATACTTTAGTGTAGTTACTGAAACAGAATTTGCAAATCCAACAGGTTATGTTTCGGAAAAGCTTTGGAAACCAATATCATTTTTTCAACCATTTATTTTAGTTGGTAGTCCTGGTTCATTAAAGTTTATTAAAGAATTTGGGTTCAAAACATTCGATGGATTCATTGATGAAAGTTATGATGATATGAAACACCACAAGAAAAGATTTGAAGTAATTGAAAAAGAAATTATAAGATTAGGTAAAATGTCCAAAGACGAAATACACGATTGGTATTGGAGTATGGAAGATATATTGGTTTATAACTTTAATTTGTTTATTGAATATGCAAAGCATAATCAATCTGCATTTGATGAACTAATGGACACCTTAACAGACCATAGTATAACAGGTACATTCATACCAAGTTTTAGGAGAGACAAATGAAGATAGGAGTATTCGGTTGCAGTTTTTCAGAGGGTGGTGGATTAAATTCACCAGACTTTTTAAAATTTGCAATAAAAAACAACTTATTACCAAAAGGTAAATACAACCATAAAGATGAAAAACGAGAAGCCGTAATGAAGTACCATAGATATTCAACATTAGTTGGTAAAGAATTGAGTTGTGAAGTAGATAATTATGCAAAAAGTCGTGGCTCTAATGAATATATTTTAAAAACACTTTATGAAAATTATAAAAAATATGATGTTTGTATTGTTCAATTTTCTTATTATTTTAGACAATACATTTGGAGTGATAAACAAAAAAAGTTTCATAATGTAAATGGTTTATACAAAATGCCAGATATGCCACAAGACGTTATAGATTATTTTGAAAAAACACACACCGAATATCATAATGAAGATTATGAAAAAAGTAAAATTTCAATGTTTGTAAAATTATTTGATAATTTACTTAAAGATAAAAAGGTAATATGGTTGTTTCAAGACCACATACCAGAAAATTTAGAAACCAATAACCTTGTATCATTTGATTCGATTGAGGGAAATGGTAATATTGCCAAATATATAGAAGAAAATAAATTAGACTTAACAAGTGCAACGAATGGAGAATTTAATGATGGACATTATTCAGTTGAGGGACACCAAAAAATTGCAGATAAAATAATAGAGAGATTAAAATGAAAATACTAATAACAGGTGGAGCAGGATATTTAGGTTCAGTAATGACAAGAAATCTATTAAAAAATCACGAGGTAGTCGTATATGATAATTTGATGTATAATCAAACTTCATTAGTTGATTTGTGTCATAATAAAAACTTTACATATCACTATGGTGATGTTCGTGAATGGAGCAAATTAAAATACATTGTAGAACAAGTTGATGTAATTATTCCATTAGCAGCATTAGTAGGATTTCCAAGTTGTGAAAAAGATAAAGAATTAGCAACGAGTATCAATACAACTCAAATACAAAACATAGTTGATACGATGACATCAGACCAAAAGATATTATATCCAAATACCAATAGTGGTTATGGGAGTAGAGTGGATGGTATGGTAGATGAAACAAATTTACTAACACCAATCAGTCATTATGGAGTAACTAAATGCCAGGCAGAAGATTACATACTACAAGAAAGTAATGGTATAGTTTTTAGATTAGCAACGGTGTTTGGTGTATCAAGTCGTATGAGATTAGATTTATTAGTAAATGAATTTGTATATAAATTATTAACAGATAAATATATTACATTATTTGAACACGAATTCGTTAGAAACTTTATTCATATACAAGACGTAAGTAGTGCATTTGAATTTATGATTGAAAACTATGACAAACACCAAGGACAAATATTCAATGTTGGATTATCAGATAGTAATATAAACAAAAAAGAATTAGTTGAAACAATCCAAAGACAAATACCAAATACATCAGTAACTTATTCAGATTATTTTGAAGACCCTGATAAAAGAAATTATGTGGTTAGTAATGAAAAAATAGAAGCAACAGGTTGGAAACCACAATATAGTCTTGATGAAGGAATTACAGAATTGATACAAGCATATAAAATGATAGTTCCACAAGAAAGCTCGAGATATAGAAATGCCTTTCCATTAAGTTATGGACAATCAATATGAGTTTTAAATATAAAGTAGAAGAAAGCAAATTGCCAGAAGTTAAGGTTTTTACACCTGAACCATACACGGATTATCGTGGAACAATGTGGACACATTGGGAAGACCATATGGATACACCACAATCTAATATATCTAAATTTACTCGTTCAAGGAAGAATGTCTTAAGAGGATTACACGGAGATAATGAAACTTGGAAACACATTACTTGTGTTTATGGTGCATTTTATCAAGTCGTGGTGGATTATAGAGAAGATAGTCCAACTTTCTTAGAGTGGGATAGTTTTGTTTTAGATGATAAGAATATGAAAAGTGTATTGGTTCCACCAGGATTTCTAAACGGACATTTATGTTTATCGGAAGAATGTGTATTTCATTACACACAATCCTATCCAAATGATTATGTAGATTGGCAAGACCAAATATCAGTCAAGTGGAATGACCCAATGCTAAAACTAGATTGGCCAATAGATAATCCAATATTATATGGTAGGGACAAGTGAACTACACTAATAAAGTTAAGTATATTATAGATAACTATAACTTTACAAGTTGTGTTGGTGAACGATACTCTTACAATGGTAAAAAGATAGCTGGTGAGAGTCAAGATATTTCTGATATATTTAGTTCAGAGTTTTACAAAATAAACGGGACAAATCATACATTTCATAATAAAGAAATGGTGAATTTTCTATCAGAATATAAACAAATTACACAATTACCACTCAATGTCGCTATTAATAGTGAAGAAAAAACTATATTACAACTGAGTTTACACACTTGCACTCAATGGTATAATGGATTTGAAGTATTTAAAAAATACTTATTTGACAAACTATTCGAAAACAAAAAATTATTAGAAAAAATGAGAAGTGGAAACTTATTGTTAGTTTTGAATCAAGGCCACGAAGCAGAAAACTTTATAGAAAAAACTACATATACAGAAGATTTGTATAAAAATCACTATGACTTATTTGAATCAGTAGTTAAAGAATATAAAATTCCAATTAATTCAATATTAATACTCAGTAGTAATTTGTTCGGTGATGAAAAGGATTCAGAAGTAAATGTTCTTTATGATAATATATGGGAAGTAAAGTCGTTCGATAGAGCTCTTGATTTACATAGTGAAGAACGAGAATTTGATATAGAATATAGTTTTGACGAATATGTAGAAAATATAAAAAAATCAAAAACACCTATATTGAGGTTGAATAGAACACCACACCAAACAAGAGACACGATGTTGTATTATTTGTATAGTTTGGGCTACAACGATAAATCTATTACAGAGCATAAAGAATTTATTAAATCACATCTGACAAAAGATAACGATATCGTAAATAAAATTAAATCTGATTTACCATTAGTAGCAAGTGATATAGAAAAAAGAAAAAAATTTGGTTCAATGCATACCTATTCTAATAAACCAATACCATATGATATATACAAGGAATCTATCTTTTCTTGGGTATCGGTTTCTTTACCAGACCAAAAGGGAAAGGTATTTTTAAATCAATCTACATTTAATCCCATTTTACATTATCATCCAATACTTTGGTTTGGACACAAACACACTATAAAAAACTTTAAAAAGTTTGGTTACAAATCATATGATTGGTTATTTGAAGAAAATGAAATGGATAATGTCGAACATATAAATAATAGAATGGAACTGAATATTAGAGAACTTAAAAAAGTTATGAATATGAGTAGAGATGAATTAGTCAATCGTATAATTGACAATAGAGATACATTAGAGCACAATAGAAATTTATTATTTGAGTGTAAAAGCATTGAAAGAATTATAACAAGAATTTATGAAACAGCAATTTAACATAGTAATCCCTATGGCAGGCAAAGGTTCGAGATTTACTGAACAAGGATATACAGATTCAAAACCATTTATTGATGTGAATGGAAAACCAATGATACAACGAGTAATAGAAAATCTCAATATTGAGTTTGATGAACAATATGAATTTATAATTATTTGTTTACGAGAAGATTATGATAGATATGATTTTAGTATCTTTGACGATATCATCGGGCACGAGAATTGGGAAGTGATTTGTTTACCAGATGTAACAGAAGGTGCTGCACAAACAATTCTAACCGCAGAACAATATATAAACAATGATACACCAATGTTGAGTTTCAATACCGACCAAATGATTGATTATAGCGCAGAAATGTGGAAGTCTTTCGAACAATTTGATGGTGGTATTCCTTGTTTTTGGGGGGATAGTGAAGATTGGAGTTATGCTAAATGTGATGAATCTGGTTATGTAGAAGAAGTTGCAGAAAAAAAAGTTATTTCAAATGACGCAACGGCAGGATACTACTATTGGAGTAAAGGTTCCGATTATGTTAAGTATGCAAAACAAATGATTAACGAGAATAGTAGAACAAACAATGAATTCTATGTCGCGCCAGTTTACAATTGGGCAATCAAAGATGGGAAAAGAATAGCTATCTATATGGTTGATAAAATATATGAATTAGGAACACCCAAATACTTGGAAAGTTATCTTAATGGATAAAATAACATACGCATATTTAGAAACTACAAACTATTGTAATTTAGATTGTAGTTTTTGTAATAGAACTGATGTAATCGGCTCATTAAAACATATGAGTTTAGAAGATTGGGGTAAATTACTTGATGGAATAAAACATCATCCAATCGAAGAAGCAAAACTGATGGGTATGGGTGAACCAATGCTACATCCACAATTTGATGAGATATGTCGTATGTTCAAAGAAACATTTCCAAAGTGTAAACTAATTGTAGCGACTAATTGTCAATATAATATTAATGATAAGTTTCGTGAATGTATGAAGTATATAGATATGTTGTACCTTTCAATTGACGGATACAAAGAAAGTTATGAACGAGATAGGTCACCAGCAAAATGGAGTAAGTTGCTAAAGTTTTTAGAACAATTCAAATCAGTCAATAGATACGATTGTGATGTGGTAGTAAACTATGTCATAAATGCTTACAATGTTCAAGATATAAAACAAGTCGATAAACTAAGAAAAGAACATAACTTGGGTGAATTGAGATTAAACATAGCACAGATTTGGGACGCTGATACAAAGATGAGTGATGACATAGCAACATCAGGTTACACTAAAAAAGATTTGAATTACTTAAGAGAGAATTGGAACGAACAAATTATGGGTAAATCTAAATGGGAGTACGAAGATTGTTTTTGGGTTAACAATGCACTATACACTACCGTAGAGGGTAATGTAAAGATGTGTTGTATGAATACAGGCGCTAAACCATTTGGTAATTTGTTCACAAATACCATAGATGAGATTAGACAAATGTCAGATTATCAAAATGTTAAACAAGGTTGTAACACAAATAATCCTACTTCACATTGTAGAAATTGTTCATATAACGAGCTAGTTCCAATATTAAATTATGTGGGAGTATAATGAAGCAACATTTAAAAAATGTAAAAAGAAAATTTGATTATATAGACAAATCGCAATATGATTATGTATTGAATCAATCGGAAAGAAGTGAAAATTTTTCAACAATATTATTTGAAATTTTTAAGAAGCAATTAAAACAAGAAGATTTTATGCTTTATCCAAATACAAAAAACTTCAAAGAAAAAATATGTAAATTTTATAATGTAAAAACTGAGAATTTATTTTTAAGCGATGGTTCTGATGTTAGTATAAAGTCTATCTTTGAAACCTTCACAACTTATGGTAAAGTTATCACGTCAGAACCTTCCTTTCCAATGTATAAAGTTTACTCAGAATTATATCAATGTGAGTATTTTGGAATACCACACGAAAAAGATTACACGATATCTATGGAAAAGATATTATCAAATATAACACACGATACCAACTTAGTTATATTGGCAAATCCAAATAGTCCTATGGGTGAGTATAAATCATTTGATGAAATACGAATACTATTGGAACAAGATGTTGTGGTATTAATTGATGAGGCATATATAGAATTCACAGAAAACGAAAGTATGGTACAATATATTGATGATTATCCTAACTTGTTAGTAACGAGAACTTTTTCTAAGGGGTTTGGCGCTGCAGGTTGTAGAGTTGGTATGACATTTGGACACAAAGATACGATAGAACTATTATCAAAGTTCAGACAAATGTATGAAATTACAGGTGTATCTATGAAGTATTGTGAATTTTTATTGAATAATGGCAAGTTGGTTGATACTTATATACAAGAAGTTAAGAAAGAAAAGAAAGAATTGGTTTCAATGTTAAATGGTTATGATGTTATAGATTCTAATTGCAATTGGATACATTTCAACACAACAGACGACAATTTAAAAACAAAACAAATATTTGATAAACACAAAGTATTGGTTAAGTATTGTGAACTTCCACACGACGATAGAAAAAATTGGTGTAGGTTAACGATACAACCAAATATTACAAGACAAGAATTTATTAAGGAGTTATTATGAAAAGAAAATGGTTACCAACATTGGGCGAATTGATTGATAGATTAAGTATTCATCAATTAAAAGA
>Ga0075443_10000907_pt1 | contig 12253 bp, 9 predicted proteins | sample CoawatmetaG00DNA_3_FD_71583 | JGI IMG/M metagenome (GOLD analysis project Ga0075443, IMG submission 71583) | Marine microbial communities from the West Antarctic Peninsula - Coastal water metaG006-DNA | ecosystem: Environmental > Aquatic > Marine > Coastal | place: Atlantic Ocean: West Antarctic... | reverse complement strand
CAGTAGCTGGAGGCTGATGCTCCGCCTTCCACTTACTGTAGGGCATGCCATAGATCGCTTCTCGAGCTTGATCATCGGTTAGGTCCATATCGCGCTCTTGGGCTTCTGCCAAATACCATTTGCCGAGACAGTTGCGGCAAAATCCCGCCAGTATCATCAGATCTATATTCTGCACATCTTTGTTGTTATCCAAATGTTCTAGCAATTTTCTAAAGGTTGCTGCTTCGAGTTCAGTGGTGGCGCTGGTCATAATATTGTCTCTATCTAAAAGGTGGCGTTTGCCGCAGACTTTCGCCTATGGCTTTGGTGGACATCTTTGGTGTACAAGCTTGCTAGATAGTTTAGCCTCTTTAGGGTTCTAGGGGCAGTCGGACAACAAATACGCCGAGCGGGGGTGTCTGCGGGTTTAAGTGGATGCTGGGGTGCCATGGCGAGTTGATGCTGATGTGATAATGGATAAAACGCAGCGATGCATGCCTAGTAGTATTTAGGCAGCGTAATAAAAAAAGATCACTACTAATATAATTAAGGGGATAACCGCATGACACTAAAGAAATTATTATTGATTGGCCTAGTCACTACTTTAACCACGATTCTGGCCGCCTGCAGTGGCGAAGATCAGGCTGTTACTGAATCGACTGTCTCTGAGCCAGCTGTGTCTGAGGCTACTATTTCCGAGCTCAGCGCTGCCGCCGTTGATTCAACACCAGGCTTAGCCGATGGAGCCTATGCTCTGATCTCTGTGGATGTTACTGAAGACGGTGAAGTGTTGAGCTATCTGCGCGATCAAATGAAAATCTACACTCAAGACCGCTTTATGTTCGCCTTTTACAATGATCTTACCGACAAGGTCGATGCCGGAACTGGCTACACCCATTGGGTTGATGGTGTCTTGGTTGAAACGCCGATTGCCAATCAGGACGGTGGACTGGAAGACCTAAGCTTTGATTTAACCATTACGCCAACTGACGCGGGCTTTACTCAGAGCCTGAAAGGCATGAAGTATGGCGAGCGCAGCGTCAATATGGTTGAGCAGTGGAAAACCCTTTCTACCGAAACCACCATTTTTGATGGTCTGTGGAAGCTTGATGGCCGAGCCTCTGAAGTGGATGATTGGGGCGATTTCGTGGAAATGAAGTTGATTGGTGGCGGCCACTTTATCTTTTTCCAAAGCATGGTAGTTGATGGTGAATCGATTAAGCACTTCGGTTTTGGTTCGTTTCGAGTCGATCAAGCCGGTCATGTTGTGGAGACGGGTATAACCAGCACTATCGACGACTTGGTGGGCGCTGAGTCCATGCTCAATATGCAGTTGATTGACGATAACCATATGAGCCAGTCTTTTGAGTTGAACGGTGCCATGGTCACTCAAACCTACGTTAGAATCTAAGCCAGAAAAGGGTTTTATCTAGACAGTCTTTACACACACTTTCTCTCTACAAAATGGCCTGAGCCAACATGGCTCAGGCATTTTTGTTTGTGTCACCCTCTTATCCCGCTTTCCTTATTTTAAGTCAGCCTTGACTGACTTTTATGTCAATAGACCTGCTGTGGATGCCGTTTCCCGCGTGAATACCTATAGAGTCTTAAATCTATTCTCACCTGGGGAAGTGAGCGTGCTGATTTTTCGCACTAAAGAATGCGGGCCATTAAAAAGAGCCAACTGAAACTGAATGCTACTTAAAACTGGGCGCGCGTAGTTTAACTGTTGCGCGAGCCTGGCTATTTATCAGTCACTTAAGGCCCAAATAATCATGACAGCGGATATACCCTCTGACGAAGTCGATCGTCTAAACACTTTGCGCGAGCTCAATATTCTCGATACTGATTCGGAAAAAGAATTTGATGAATTGACTGTCCTGGCGGCACAGATTTGCCACACCCCGATAGCGCTAATTTCGTTGATTGATGAGCAGCGACAGTGGTTAAAGTCACGGGTTGGCCTCAATGTGACTGAAACCTCCAGGGATATCGCCTTCTGTGCCCATGCCATCCTGCAACCCAATAGTCTGCTGGAAGTGCCGGATACTCAACTTGATGAGCGTTTTTCAGCCAATCCACTAGTGTTGGAATCTCCCAATATTCGTTTCTATGCCGGCGCCCCTCTAATCGCAACTGATGGCCATGCGCTGGGAACTCTCTGCGTCATCGACCATGTTCCGCGCAAACTAACCGATGCACAACGGGCGGCCCTGATAGTGCTGAGCCGAGCCGTTGCCCAACAAATCGAATTGCGCAGACGTCTGCAGCGGGTGAAAAGCTCCACCGGCCTACTGCTCACTAAAAACAGTCGTTTAGAAGCCCAGGTTGAGATTGGTGCTGCTACCCTTGAAGACGAGGTGGTGATGCACAATGAGTCTGAGTTGCTGTCACGACAGATTCTCGATCGAGCTCTAGATGGCGTGATCAATCTTGATCAGCATGGCAGGGTCACCTACTGGAATTCTGAGGCTGAGCGAATCTTTGGTTACTCCTCGGAGCATGCCCACAGCAGAGATATTATTGAATTGATATTGCCGACCCATCAACACCTGGTTACCCGTGAGCTAATGGAACAGTTTCTGGTGGCAGGGGTGGGGAAGGAGAATCACCGTCGCTTTGAAATCAATGCGGTGCACGCAGACGGTACTAAAGTGCCTGTGGAAGTTGCGGTTATCGTTCTGCAGCGCTTTGGAGAATATTTTTTCAATGGCTTTGTTAGAGATCTCACCGAACACAATAAAAACATTGAAGAGCTGCGTGTCTCGGCGATCACGTTTAACAGTCAGGATGCGATTATTATCACCGACGCAGAAATCAAAACCCTGCGCGTCAACCAGAAAGTTATGGATATCACAGGCTACACATCTGCCGACCTGATTGGACTGGAGCCCAGTCTGTTGTCATCCAATGTGCAGAGTGAGCAGTTCTACGCGGATATGTGGCGAGCCATTGAAACATCGGGGAGTTGGGAAGGGGAGGTATGGGACCAGCGTAAAAGTGGGGAGCTGTTCCCGCTGCTAATCGCTATAACGGCGATTCGCGATGCCCAAGATCAAGTGACCAACTATGTCTTTTCTTATTCTGATATCACCGCGACCAAAAGAGACGCAGATGCGATTCATAAACTGGCTTTCTTTGATCCATTGACCCACCTACCCAATCGCCGTGCTCTGATTGATCGATTACCTCAAACATTAATCTCCTGTGAGACAGATAGAAAAACCCTGGGACTATTGTTTGTAGACCTGGATCACTTCAAAGATATTAACGATGCACTGGGCAATCAGGTGGGGGATAAGATTCTTATTGGGACCGCCCAGAGATTACGCGGTTGTGTAGGGAGTGAGGATACGGTTGCCCGTATTGGTGGTGATGAGTTTGTTGTGGTTCTGGAAAATTTAGACCTCAATCTAGAGGCGGCAAAAGCCGAGGTGGATAAAGTTTCAGCCAATATCCTTGCCAGCCTGAACAGGCCCTACCTGATCGATAAGCAGGAGATTCGCAGCGCTGCGAGTATAGGTGTTGCTCTCGCCGACCACTGTCAAATTTCAATAGAAGAGCTATTTAAGCAGGCTGATATAGGACTCTATCAAGCGAAAAGTTCGGGGCGCAATCAAATGTGTTTTTTTGATCCGGCCATGGAAGAGACTGTGACGCTGCAAGCGCAGTTGGCTAATGCGCTAAATAGTGCGGTTCAAGATCAGCAGTTTGAGCTTTATTACCAGATTCAGGTGGATAGTCAAAACCGTCCAGTGGGTGCTGAAGCGCTTATTCGTTGGGAGCATCCAGAGCTGGGAATCGTCTCGCCGAATGATTTTATTCCCCTGGCTGAGGCCTCTGATCTTATTCTGGCTATTGGAAGCTGGGTTCTGGATACAGCCTGCGCCCAGCTCAAATCTTGGCAGAGTAATCGTCGTACCAGCTGGTTGAGTATCGCGATCAATATCAGTCCCCGTCAGTTTCATCAGCAGGATTTTGTCGACACAGTCTTGCAGGCCATTGCCTTGTGGGATATTTCGCCGAGCTCGATAAAGCTCGAACTTACCGAGACAGTGATCCTCGACAACACCAATGAAACCATCGAAAAGATGCATCAGCTGAAGCGGGCGGGGGTGGAGTTTGCACTGGACGATTTTGGCACCGGTTACTCGTCCCTGTCCTATTTGACCCAGCTGCCGCTGTCGCAACTGAAGATGGATCAATCCTTTGTGCGCAATATTGGCATCAAAGACAGCGACGATATTATTGTGCAGACGATTATTGCGATGGCCAAGAGTTTGGCCATTAAAGTGATTGCCGAGGGTGTTGAAACTGAGGCCCAGCGGAGCTTTTTAGAGAAGCTTGGCTGTTCGCTATTCCAAGGCTATTTGTTTAGCAAGCCAGTACCCATTGCCGAGTTTGAAAAGTTACTTAAATAATCCTCTCGGCAGGGCTGCGTTGCTACTGACTCGACTCTTCGCTACTTGACGATGGCCTCATTGAGCAAAGCACTGGCATCTGCAACGCCGCCAGCATTGACCACATTGGTATAACCCATGGCTTCAACTAGGGTCTTAGCCTGGCCAGAGCGATTGCCGCTGCGACAGTAGAGATAGAGCTGCTGACTTTTGTCAGGAACCAGCTGTTCAATACCGGCAGCAACAAGCTGCAGTTCTAAATGTTTTGCTGAGGCTAGATGGCCTGAGTTCCACTCTTCTGTGGTTCGAACGTCGATAATCATTGGGTTGTCTCCTTGGGTTGCGCCAGCCCAAAAGGTCAGTGCGCAGAGAATGGTTAATAATAAAAGTTTCATTGGTCTAGCCGTGCTGGTTGTGGCGCTACTGTACTGCTGGGGTAGTGTCGCTGCAACTGCAGGACATTGCTAAAAGGCACTAAATCGATTATATTAATCTATCTGGATATGCATTGGCTGATTAGTATACCCTTCAAGAATCTGGAGTATTAAGGCTGAAAATAATCATTCCGAGACCGTTAAACGTACTGTCCCAAAGCGCGCTTAAATTCATAATGAGAGTGTTCGTATGAATAATATCTCAGAAGAAGAGCTACTTGCCCTAAATGCAGCGCATGCTGAAGTCGATACCTTTCGCTGGCAGATAGTCAAAAGACGGATTCTTATTCGTGCGGCTTTGGTTATAGGGCTCATACTAGCTAGAGCATTGATGTTGCAGGTTTTTCCTCAAACTTACGTGCCTCTTATTTTCGGTGATTCTGCTGTTGGTGCTGCTGAATTGGAAGCGCTGATTCGTACAAGACTATTAGTCGGCGCTGCACTGGGGGGCTTGTATCTATGTGCATTAATGGCAAACCGTTACGTAAAACTCGCATCTATTCTGGCGCTGATGGCTCCTATAACCCTGATCGGGGCTGATTTGCAGATGTTCTTGGTCTCATCTTTCCCTGATTTTACCCTGATGACATCAATTAGTTTTGGCTTGCGCTTGGTGACTATTTATCTTCTTGCGCTAAACTATTTTGATGTAAGACGCTGATTATCCGACTTATTCCTAACTAACTATTTCCTCCTATTGGGGCACAGCGAGCCAAGCTGTCTATGCCCCTCCGATTAGTCCTCTTAGTCCTTAGAAACTAACTAAATCACCTCAGCTGTCTTAACTAGGGTGGTATCGGCAGCCTTGTCTTCTAGATAAAGCGATTTGCACAGGCCATAGGTAGCCAAGAGCAATATTACTGAAAACGGCAGAGCTGTCACTATGGATGCGGTTTGTAATGCGGATAAGCCTCCTGAAAAAAGTAATACAGCCGCTACCGCGCCTATGCTGCTACCCCAGAAAATACGTGTTGCAGGGCTTGGGTTTTGATTGCCTCCGGTGACTAGAGTACAGATAACCAAGGTGGCTGAATCCGCAGAGGTAACAAAGTAGGTGATCAGCATCAGCGTGCAAATGCTGGCGGTGATTAGCGCCATAATCTTACCCATGGCCATTAGGTTAATCGTGGTAAACAGAGCGCTGGTGGTTTCGGTATTCACTGCATCAACAAGTCCGCCCTCGCCAAATAGCTCAATGTGGAAGGCGGCATTGCCAAATATGGAAATCCAAAAAATCGTCAGCAATGTGGGGGCCAGCAGCACGCCGAAAACAAATTCACGAATCGTTCTGCCGCGGGATATGCGGGCGATAAAAATACCGCAGAAAGGGGACCAGGCAATCCACCAGCCCCAATAGAAAATTGTCCACCAGCCCTGCCACTGGTCACTGGAATCATCGTTGACCCAGGTGCTGATACGCGGCAGGTGGATAATATAGTCGACAATGTTGCCGGCGAAGGAGGAGAGCAGATAGAGAGTCGGACCAAACACCAAGAAGAGGGCCAGAATAACCCCAGTAAGCTGCATATTGAGTTCACTGAGTATGCGGATTCCGCGATTCACGCCGGTGAGTGCAGACAGCGTAGCTACAATCGAAATGCCGATAATAAGCAGTATCTGAGTGTTGGTATCAACTTGGATCCCCGTTAATGTGGCGAGACCCGCATTCATCTGCTGTGCCCCAAGGCCCAGAGATGTGGCCACACCAAATACAGTACCCAATACAGCCAATAGATCGGCTGCCTTGCCTATAGGACCATAGATACGATCACCCAGGATTGGGTAGAGACTAGCACTAATGGTCAAAGGTAGACCTTTGCGATAGGCGAAATAGGCCAGAATAAGTGCCACTGAAGCATAGAGTGCCCAGCCGTGAAGACCCCAGTGAAAAATGGTCAGGCGCATGGCTATTTGCGCGGCCTCTGGGCTCAGTGCCTGAGCATCGCCCATAAACGGGTTGCTTTGAAAATGGGTCAGAGGTTCGGCGATACTCCAGAATAAAATGCCAATACCTATACCGGCGCCAAAGAGCATTGAGAGCCATGAGAAATTGCTAAATTCAGGTTTTTCATCGTCGCCACCCAAGCGAATTTTACCAAACTTACTCAGAGCTAAAGCCAAAACGAAAATTAGGTAGAAGTTCATCAGGCTAACGTAGTACCAGGACAGATTGTCGACGATAAAGTCGCGCATGTGATTAAATAGGTCGCTTGCGTAGTCTGGTCGGAGCAGTGAGAACAGCAGGAAGGCAACAATCATTAGTGGCGCGAGTATAGTCATCAGTGAGGGTTTTTCGGACGGCAAGCTAAATAGTGTTGCCATTTTTTTATTGGCCATAGCGAATAATTACTCTCTATTATTTTAGTTTTAATTACCGAGTCGTTTGCTGCTGCGGCTATACGCATTATCGTCTTGCTGACTGCGTGGATGAATGAGACTGTTTTTTTAGTTATATGCTCATCTTGTTACTGCTTATCATTTCAGGTGTGAAGCCTTGGGGAGGTAGTATAACGCAAAAAGCCTTAGGAATGAGGCTGAGCCACTTGGGCTGTCGTTTTTAGGCAGGGCATTGATCATTGGTCCACTTTGTTTTTAACCGCGAGCCGATTAGCGGCCATATTCGTAATTTTGCCTGTTATAGTCCGTGTCTCCCAACAATAAAAATACAATAAAGAGAGATTTAGCCAGTGCGCCAAAAGACTTTGTTAGTAACTTTCCTCTTCTTACTCAGCGCCTGTGGCGGTGGATCCTCTCCGGCCAAGCTTTCAGGTAATCTTCCGGATAATGTCCCAGACGAGGAGCCAGTTGTAATCCCTATTGCGGGCCCAAGTATCAGCCAGATTTCATTTAGAGCAGCTGACAATTCTGGCCTGACATCAGACATGATGCTGAACAAAACTGAGAGTGATGCCAATTTTACCGGCCGTCTACTCGCCAACACTTCCGTCAGAGGGCTAGTGGCCAGCTATGAGTTCACAGGAAGTTCCGTCACCATTGATACTGTGGTTCAAGAGAGTGGTACTTCCGTGAATGATTTCACTGAGGTTGTTGTCTATACCGTAGCTAATTCGGAGGGTGTTACCGAGAGTTACACTGTCGATCTGACTAAGTTCACCGGTCTGCCGATTATCTATCTAGAGACTGATAACACTGCTGCCATAGATTCAAAAGATAGCTATGTAACTGGGAATGTTTCCATCGATGGGGGTCGAGATTTTACTGACTTTGCCGTCGCCAAAATGAAAATTCGGGGCAGAGGCAATTCGACATGGTTCTTACATCCTAAAAAGCCGTTCCAAATGAAGTTTGAGGAAAAAGCTGAATTTCTGAGCATGCCCGGAGATAAAAAATGGCTGTTTCTCGCTGAGCACTCCGATAAAACTCTACTGCGCAATAAGATTACTTTTGAGATGGGTTATTTGAGTAACTTGGATTGGACACCGCAGGGGCGCTTCGCTGAGGTCTATATCAACGACCAGTACAACGGCACTTACAATATCACCCAAAAAGTCGAAGAAAGCGATAATCGAGTAGTATTGGGGGACAGCGGATATCTTCTTGAACTGGATCAGCTGGAAAGGCTAGATGCGGATGATGTCTATTTTGATAGTGTGATCACCGAGCGCTTCTTGATCAATATTAAAGAGCCTAGCCTTGAAGTTGGCAGTGCTGAATATACTTATATCAAAGATCTTTTTGAAGATTTTGAAACGGCTCTATATAGCCCCAGTTATCGCAGTGCCACCACTGGCTATGCTAAGTATATTGATCTAGATAGCTTTATTGATTGGTATCTGATTAATGAGATTACCAAGAATCAAGACTCCCAGTCTTGGTCCAGTATGTTCGTTAATGTTATGCCGAGTAAAAAAATCAAGATGGGCCCGCTGTGGGATTTCGATCTGTCTTTTGGCAATGTGGATTATTCTGATGCCCAATACAGCGACGGCTTTTGGGTTAAGTTCCACCCATGGTATGAGCGTCTTTTTCAGGATCCTGCGTTTGTAGAAAAAGTCAAAATTCGCTTTGCATATTTCAAGCAAAATCAGAATTTTATTCTGAATAAAATAGATGGCTATGCAGAGCAATTGCAGTGGGCCCAGCAAGAAAATGATGATCAGTGGCAGACGATTGGTATGCCTGTCTGGCCTAATCCGGTTGTGTTTGAGACTTACCAAGAAGAGGTTGATCATTTGAAGTCTTGGTATAGCAATCGCATGGCGTGGTTAGAGGCGGCTCTCGGGGAGCTCTAGGCTAGAACCTAATTAGACAGAACTCAATCAAATCTTTGGTCGCGCCAGCAGATAGGCTGCATAGGCGCCTAGTAGTCCAAATATCGATAGGGTTAGGTAATAGATTTGATACCCTAGGCCATCTGGGTACTGTTCGATAAGCGAAGCACTCAGCAGTGGCAGGTACACTTCTGGAAAATAACCAATCATTGAAATAATGCCTATAGCTAAACCTTTGATGTTGTTGGGTACATTGCAGGCCCCTAATGTGGCCCAGTAAAGTCCGCGAACAGCATAGGTCAACAGACCTATTAGCAACACCACGGTCAGCATAAACAGCGTTGCGGCGTTGGCAGGTAAGACGGCCATCATCGCCAGAGCGAGTGACGCCAAGGCCAAAAGTGTGGAGAGTACTTTCTCAGGACCAATCCAGTCGCCAATAAAACCCGCCGCTATGCCCCCTATAGGTCTCATCCATAATTTGGCCACGGTGATGGTTCCCACCATCACTGCAGTGAGCCCGAAGTTCTGCTGCAGATAAGCGGAAAAAGAATAAGTAGCATAAAATAGTTGGTAGCCACAGGCAATACAAATGGCACAGAGCCAAATTTCACGGTGTTTCAGCACGACCATTATGTCGTTTCTGAATGAATCCTTTACCCTAGATTTAGTCTGTTCCGGCTCAGCTTCAGCGTCATCAAGAAGCCAATAGGTGAGGGGTGCCATAATCAGTAACACCCCGGCATAAAGGTAAATAACCTGCTTGAGAGCAAGCGTTTTCGTGCCAGACTCCTGGCTCAGTACATAGGCAAAAAGAGCAATAGCAATGGTTGCCAATAGCGCCTCAATTAGACCTCGGCCACCCTCTAAGATCCCAAAAAACCGGCCCTGTTGATCTCTCCTAGCAAGCATGGTGACTAACTTAATCTGTGCCGCCCAAAAAGTTAATCCAGTAGCCAAGCCCCAAGCGCCATAGATTATTAGCAATGAGGCATAGGAGGGCATAGTTGAAAACCATAGACCTAACAATCCAGTTGCAAGGAGGGAATAGGCCAGTAATTTACGCGACGAAAAGCGATCGGCTAACCAGCCGCTAGGGATATAAGTGATGATAAAAATAAGGCCGAGCATAGAGCTACAGTAGCGCAACTGAGTCTGGCTGATATTAAAGGCTTCGAGGATCGACAGTTCGAAATTTTGCCGCAGGTAGAGCAGAGGATAAATTGCACCTGCCGCGACAATAATGAGTGCTAGCTGACTATAGCTGCGCAGGGCGGCTGACTGTAACTGTAGCAAATGAAATCCTTAATTACACTTTAAGGGCAGTGTAGCGGGGATATTGGAGATCACCTAATGGAGAGGTTTATTGGATCTGATATGGGGTGGAGGGCCGTCGCGTTACTTAGTTGCATTGAGGTTGGGTGATAGATTACTATTTATTTATGAATAGTCTAGTCTGATCAAAAAACAGGAATCACCCAATGAGCAATCAAAATAGATCCTCAATAGCGTTACTTTTCTTCATTCTTGCCCTTGCCCTTGCCTCTTGCGGCGGAGGCTCATCAGATAATAGTTCGGCCGGTGATCAAGAGACGCTAGAGGCACCAGAGACGCCAGAGACGCCAGAAGCACTGGAGGTTAAAAGCTTACCCGTAGAGGTAGCTTTGTTTTCTACTGGAGCTGAGTCATGAGGCGCTCTATGTTGAGGTTTAACGCTATCGGGCTCGCTCTTGCAGTAACCGCACTGTCTTCGCAAAGCTCTGCCTTTACTCGAGAAGAGGTGACGGACAGAAGTAAGCCTATCTGGACTGATTTTACACTCCGGCTTTATGACCCATTTATTTCACAAACGGCATTTGGTGGCCTAAATACCGTTTTGTGTCTATTTAATCGGTCAGGCTACAAAGACTTTGTTAATTTCAAAAAAGTCGAGGGCGATGAGGTACCTAGCGCTTATCTGGCAAACTTAAATGACGATCTCTGTGGCAGCGATGAAAGCGATATCCCGCGCATTTTTCGTGTTGAACAAGATGATAGCGATTCACCGTTAACAATAGAGTCCTGGGTTTTACCGGATACAACTGGTGCCGATAACAGAGCCAAAATTGTACTTGAAGAGGAAGTTTCTGACGCTAATCCCTACGGTATTATGCAGCTGGCATGGAATATTGTTGGTGAAAATGGCGATCATATTTATAGCTGGAGTTCATCATCAGAGAAACTCGATGCTGGTGCTATTCAATACAAAACCGTCACTTGGGCTGATCTTGTTTTAGTCGGCTCCGCCTTGCCCATGGGGGCAATCTTTGATTTTTATTCGGCGAATATCATTCATAATGAAAATGGCACCGGCTACGGCTCGGTAACCGCGCGACGTTCGCCAAGTTATAGTGCGTTTCCTTCCTCAGTCTTTAAAATAGTAGATATGGCCTACAACTCAGATTTGATGTTAGTTAAGGACAAGCTTAATGTCTTATCTGAAACCTGTCTTAGTCGTGAATCATTTTGGGAGTATGTCGGCTCCGATGGTTATGGCGTTTACGACGTGAATGGCGATAGGGTTGGTCCGGTCAATGTTACCTATGAGAATTCTGGGGTTTTGGAGGAATTTACAGTCAGCGGTGGGGCTTCTGGAAGCGTAGTCAATATTCCGGGGCAATTTCGATCACGTGAAGACGGAGCACCTGTAGCTGAGGGAACGTTAAATTCCGGTTTTTTCCCGAGATTCTCTTTACCGGATGGAGCTATATTGATCGGTGAGGATCAGCAGGAGTATCTGGTGCGAGTGTTAAAACCCTACACAGTCTACGCCCACCTAGATAATGCAAACTGCACTGACGCAGGGCTAGTATTTAATGAATCTTTGTTGACGCCGGATCAGGATATGATTGATCGACTCCCTGGTGATGTTCCTGCAGTGGGTGCTGTATTGCTAAATGATTTCGAACTGGGTGATTCGCAAGCAGATCCAGTTTATTCGGGGGCTGTTTATGTGCCAGATGCGGATGAAGATGAAGATGGGGTGCTCAATTACAACGATGCCTTCCCCTTAGATCCTCTCAAATCGACTGATGCTGATTATGATGGCGTGGATGATGCTGAAGATACGGAGGTGTTGCAGAGCTCGCTTCTAGTGCCTGAATACCCTGAAGAGATGCTTCGGGAATCGCTGGAAGGTACTTTAGATTTTTGAGCTTAGATTTTTGAG
>Ga0075443_10000903_pt1 | contig 12277 bp, 5 predicted proteins | sample CoawatmetaG00DNA_3_FD_71583 | JGI IMG/M metagenome (GOLD analysis project Ga0075443, IMG submission 71583) | Marine microbial communities from the West Antarctic Peninsula - Coastal water metaG006-DNA | ecosystem: Environmental > Aquatic > Marine > Coastal | place: Atlantic Ocean: West Antarctic... | reverse complement strand
CAAATATATTTATCATTAAAACCGGTCCACTATAATCTAAAAGATGACGAAATTATTTTATTAGAAATGTTTTTAACACAAGAATATTTTGAAAATCTAATACCGAGACAATATAATTATTATTCGAAACATAATGTATTTGATGATATTCAGCCTAATGTCCATTTGAATCTAAGCAACAATATGAATTTCTCTAAAAAATTGAATGAAGAATTGGAAGAATGTATTACGGCAAGGAAAAGAATACCAAAAAGTTTAATAGGTGAAACACCCTATACTAAATTATTTAATTCAAAAACAATGATGCAAACTTACAAAAATAGTGAAGAATGTTCTTTTAGAATAATGGTAGACATTATTAATGATTTTAAAAAAGAAAAAGTAAGTGTCAATAATTTAAAAGCTATTCTCGCAAGAGAATACACAGGTAATTTTTTTAAACCATACGCAAATGAAATAAGAATATTATTAGAAACTCAAGGCAAACGATATTTATTACAAAAGGTATTACAAAATAAAATTAGATTAGAAGAGCTAATAATCACGGGTGATTACTATTTAACTGAACTTGATATTAGAATATTAACTATTGTTTATGATTTACCTATTGTAATGATAACCAAGAGAGATCCGGTAACATTTAAATTACTAAATGAAATAAAAGTTAATGAATTTTATTTTATAAAACAACCTTCCATTCAGCTAAATAAAATACCCAAATATACATTGCTTTATAATAATGATGATGGATATCGTATAAATATAGAACCTTATAAATATCTTAAAAGATTGATAACGTCCTCGTCTGCACAGCCTATATTAGAATGGATGAAAGATACCGTATCATATGAAAAACCTAAAAAAAAACGAAAACCAAAAAAACTTATTATTAAATCCTAGATATAAAACGATGGAACATCTGATGGAATATCGGATGGAACATATGAGGGAATATCCGATGAAACATTAGAGGTTCCTTTCTTAGCACGCGTTTTCTTTGGTATAAAGCAATCAAATAAAATTTCTTTGATTTCTTTACCTCTTAACTCTTCTTCTTTCTTTTCAATTTTCTCTTCATCCTCCCCATATTTTTGTCTTATAATTTCAAGTTTTTTTCCATAATTAGATTCTCTTTCTTCATATTCCGGCAATTTTTCCAAAACCAATGCAAACAATTGTTGACATGGTTTCATTATTTGATTCGTAATATAATGCGAGTAATCTATTTCTAGTTTCTTTTCTTTAATATATTCAGGTATTTCTATTCTGTTTCCTTGCAATTTTTCATCGCTTTTAATATACGCAAACTTGATGCGGTCACCCGCCTTAGGTTTATTACCTGGATCACGTTTGCCAATTCTTTCCGCCAATACCTTATGAGCAATTTGATTAGGGTTTTTATAATTTGAACGAAGCGATTTTGTAATAACCAGTTTATCTAATGGTGTTTTTCCCGTTGTGAGTTCCGCAATAGAATCTTTCGTAAACGATATCGCTTTATTTATATTTTGTTCTTTCATCAGAATATCTACTATACCACCATAAATATCCTTCACTATCGGTGCGTTATCTCTTCGTTTTAATACTATTCCCATACTTTTACGCTTACATTTATTTATATCGGTTTCATATAACATACCTACATAACGCTTCTTTGATAACAATATGAACGGCATAAATGTTTTTTCATATTCAAGATCATGTGGATATTTTAAAAATTTTGATGCCAATTCGCCTGCTTCTTGTGCCAATTCAATAGTAATTTGTAACGCATCTTTACCTACTATTTTATTATTGTCAAGATCTGTGGGGTTAAATTTAAAGAACACCGAATCGGTATCTCCATAAACATATTCCGCGTCAACTCTAACCTCTCCTTTACTCGTACTACAGACTTTATCTTTATAAACCGATTCCACGATGTTTTTGGCATATATCAATAACTTTCTACCTGTTGCCGTCGTTGATGCTGCTACGTCTTTTTCATAAAACGTGCTTGTCTTAGCACCACATTGACCATATAATGAATTAGCTGTAAGTTTAATAGACAATTGACGCTTATCGTAAATATTTGCCATAAACTCATTTGGAGCTGTTTTGATAAGTTTTTTCGTTGCTTTTCGTGCAGCCAACAATTCATCTAATACAGAAGGCATAACGGCATACCCATCTGGAAATTGTGCAAAACGACAAATTTTATATCCCTTTTTTATTTTAATTTCCGCACCCTTTGGTGTCTTTCTTATCTTTTCATACGTGTCATATGTTATATCTACATACTTATAATTTTTTAAATTATCGTACATATAATTACCACTACAATCCTTATCACCGGTCTCACATATTAATTCACTTTCCAAATTATATTCTTTTGTCCAGACTTTACTATCATGTGAAATATTCTCACTTATCATAGACGAAGGGTACAACGAACTGTAATCACACACCGCCACCGGATCTTCATCTGTGTAAATATTACACTTTGGATCTAACACGATCGCACCTTCATAGCCGTCATCATCAGAACATTTTTCCAATACTGGGATAGCTATTTCTTTTTCGCGACATTTTTTAGCTATAAAACTGGTTAGCTTTATTCCTTGTCCTCTCAAAACTAAATAACTCATTGGAACACTACAAATATTCGCCATTTCTATAAATCCTGTTATGACATCTATCTTGCTTAACAGATGTTGCACTAAATTACAATCCTGAATACAATATTTCGCTACAATTGCACGCTCTTCAGGACCTTTATTTGTTAAATTAAAGATGTCTTGCGGACTGACATCGTCTTTTGCCAAACACCATTTAACCTGTTTCTTCATGTCCGGTTCTATTATTGCATTAATTTCAAATGTTCCTGCATTTGAATCCAGATTCGTTATTGAAAATTTACGACCTTCCAAATACATATCACTTGAGTGTCCTATTTCTTCAAAAACAACATAATTATTGTTTTCCAAACCATGTAAATTTTTACTATGAATTACGGTTTTATTATCCTTGTATTCAAGAGATTTTATAATATCTCCAATGAAATATCCTGAGACAAAATCTAATTTATAAGAATCCATATTGTAATCCCTTCTGAACAAATTATATAAATCTATTTGTAGACGTCCTGTCATATCAAAATATCTTAAATTATGTTCACCACTCGCAAGAAACGTAGTTGTTTCTTGTATTTTCCATTTTGTTTGCGGTCGCCATCCTGATGGGTTTGGTGGCATACCTGCGGAATCATTTATATTTCGCGTCAGTTTTAGAAACTTTTCCACACATCCATCACCGTGTTCAAGTGCTCTGTCGAACAAGAACGAATAATCAAATCCAAAAATATTATAACCAATAATAATATCCGGATCTTCGCGTTGTATTAATTTTTGCCATGCAAGCAATACGTGCTTCTCTTTTTTATAACATTCTATTTCAGCACCTTCTATGTCACTACACGTATCCAACGCAATACAATGATTTAAATAGGGTTTATCTTCGCCATATTTAATAAATGTAGATCCAATAAACGTAACTTTATCTCCTTCAAGCGAAGGAAGTTCGCTATTAAATGCACGTTTAATTATCTCAACCTTACGTTCACGCACATAATTATCAAGTAAATTTTCTATAATCGTTTTATCATTATTACATTTTCGTGCTCTTGTCTTTTTCATCTCATCCTGATTCTCGTCTTCGTCCTCCACCTCTTCCTCTTCTATCAATTCTTCAGTGTCTACTTTAAATTGCGATATATTCTTATCTAATATATTGCTTATAATACCTTCTAATTCAGTATCGGATGGCATTGTTTTAGGATAAACATTATCTACACCATTCATGTTATCGTATCCAAACATAGTTTTTATAAATCTTGTTATCAGTATTTCAAGAATATTACTTTTTTTTGCTTGCACAGGCTCTTTATCAAAAATTTCCATAAAGTTGTAAGCATTCTTCTTGTATTTTTTTATTGCTAATGGAAAATCACCATGACTACTACTCGCTTCTATATCAAAACTACATATTTTATACGGAACCATCGTCTCTTTTTCGGTAAGAGAAACGATTTTTAAAAACGGAACTGAAAATTCATACTTGCAATTGGTCAGTTTATTGTTGCGCTTTTCAATATTATTTGAATCTACTTGAATCCATCCAGATGGACTTATGTTCATTCTGTGAAAGAATTTTAAAATAGGTGCTATATTTGATTCATACAAATATAAACTTGGTTCATTTTTCTTATATTTAAATCCTTCAGGTTTCGTGCACCATGCACCACGCGATTTATCAAATCTATTTTCTTTTTCTTTATCTTCATGATACCACATGTTCTTCACTTTGTTATAACATCGCATATTATGAAATCGTATTAGCATAAATTTATGATATGTCTGTGCATCAAAACCATATAATTTCTTTTTTGTTATAAATAATGTTGCCGATATACTATCCTCGTAATATTCACCTATCTGCATCTTTAAATAATTAGTGAATTCGTTTACGTTTTTCCTATTCCATTTTTTTGGTGTTTTTATATAAAAGAACGGTTTAAAATCATCTACGAAAATAGAGAATGTTTCGCCCTTTTCATTTATACCAAACATCTGAATCCTGAATATCAAATTACATTTACCAAATTGCTGTTTTTCAGTGCTTATTTCAGACGTTTTAAAATCAATTAATTTTACGTCGTGCAACATTAGTATAATTATATCTTATAAAAATATAGTTATATTCAATTTTAATTGTAATTACCATATAACGAATATGATATAATCAAAGTATCGTTGGATATATCAACGTTAAACGAGTTATCAATCAGTGCTTCCTCTAACCCGCCACGTAAAGCAGTCAATAAGCGTGCCGAATTGTCTTGTTCTCTTATATCATGTCTACATATAGGGCACGTCACACTATTGTTAAAATGTCTTCTTAAACCTTCCTCTGAAAATATATGACCACATTGATTAATTTTCATAACACGTGTATCGTCTGTAAAGTTATTTAATGTTATCGAACAATTGATATATCGCTCTCTTTCTTCCTGAGACAATTCTGAATAGTTTGATGTTGTAGTTGAAGCGTTTATCTGATTAAATGTTGGTGATACTCTAACAGGTGAAAAAAATGCTGGTATAGTATTCGTCGGTAAATTGTTTAATCTGTCAGCATTAAATTGTCGAATAGGTCTATTATGTGTTGTGTATATACGATTTCTTGTATTTCTATTGCGTATTTCCATATCCCTTGATATAAGATTGCTTATGTTACGATCGTTATCACATGTATTCTCTAAAATGTAACGATAAATTCGTTGATTTTCTCTAGAATAATTAATATAATTCATTAATAAATTCATATTTGTATTCATATTTGTATTCATATTTGTATTCATATTATAATATAACAAAATATGTTTAAATATTAATATTCCAGTATAAATAATGGATGGGTATGCTGATAAAGGATTGTCAGGTCTTCAAAATTTAGGAAATACGTGTTTTATTAATTCTGCCATGCAATGCTTATTTAATATTAATGAACTAAATATCTTATTTGATAACGAAAACCTTTTAAAAAAATTAAATAATAAACCCGAAAGTATATTATTGATCGAAGCCAATGGTTTAAGACAAATGATCTTTAACAAAAACGGTTCTATATGTCCTGGGAGATTTATTAATGCTGTAAGAAAAATATCACACATTAAAGATAAAGACATATTTACAGGTGTAGCACAAAATGACTTGCCCGAATTTCTTCTATTTATTATTGATTGTTTTCATACCGCCTTAGCAAGAGAGGTTAATATGACCATAGACGGTATTATTATAAATAAAAAAGATAAAATCGCTAAAACTTGCTACGAAATGATGAAAACAATGTATAAAAAAGAATTTTCTGAAATATTAACATACTTTTATGGAATACATGTATCCAATATTGTTTCTGTCGATGAAAGTGAAATACTAAGTTCTACACCTGAACCCTTTATGAATATTAGTCTGTCTATCCCCAATGTAGACATACCTACCTTATATAATTGTTTTGATAATTATTTAGAAGAAGAACTACTGGAAGGCGATAATGCATGGTATAATGAAAAAAAAAAAGTAAAAGAAAATGTAATAAAAAAAATTAGATTTTGGAGTTTACCTAAAATAATGATTATAGATATTAAACGTTTTACACAAACATTAAAAAAAAATAATACACATATTGATTTTCTAATAGATAATCTAGACATGACATCCTATGTTGAGGGATACAACCCTGATTCATATGTTTATGATCTAATAGGAGTTTGTAATCACATTGGTGGAACCGAGGGCGGTCATTACAATGCTTATATAAAAAACCAAAACGGTAAATGGTATTTATACGATGATATGGATGTTATAGAGGTAAAAGATAAAAGTAAGATAGTAGCATCAAAGGCATACTGTCTATTTTATAGAAAAAAAACTTAATACTATATATAGAATGACTGATTATATGAAAAGTTTTAATAGTTATTTTAGTAATTTTCCTGGTTTAAATTACGCGGCAGACAGCAGACCACGAGATTTATCGATAATTAAATCCAACAAAGTAAAGGTCAACTATTCAACATATATACTGGCATTTATATCTATTATTGTTTTATTTGTCTTTTTTAGTATTTTTAATACATCCGTGTATAGTTCATCGTCAAATAACAAGGGGAATCCTCTATATAAATTGATTGAAATAGTCATAATAGCATTCGCTCTTGTTGTAATGGCAATGGTTATAATTAACTATATGCTTGGCATTAATATAAGTGCTAAACTAACAGGTATTGAAAATGCTCACCCAGAAATTGATATAGTAATTGAAAATGAAAAAAAAACACCACCTAATATAATTAAAAAAAAGAAAGAAGTATTTCATTTACCTGAAAATATATACACATATGAAGATGCTATATCCGTTTGCAAGGCGTATGATGCAGACCTAGCAAGCATTAAAAATATTGACGATGCATATAAGAGCGGCGCCGAATGGTGTAGTTACGGATGGTCCGAAAAGCAAATGGCGTTGTTTCCAACACAATATTCTACATGGAATAAACTACAAAAAACAGGGGAACATAAAAACAGCTGCGGAAGACCAGGTATTAATGGCGGGTTCGTCGCCAATCAAGGTAATAAATATGGTGCTAACTGTTATGGCTACAAACCAACCATTAATGGACTTAACGTAGATTACATGAATAATTTAACATTGCATCCTGAAAATGCAGAAGATAAATTAACCAATAAAAAAATACAATATTATAAAAATAACATTAATAATATAACCATATCACCATTCAATTCTAGTTCATGGAATGCATAGGTTACATGTAGAAATTTTTATAATATTCATCGTTTTCTTCTTTCTTTATTAGTTTTTGTACTACATCAGTTGTTACCGTAAATGGAAAGGTTACACTTAGTGATATATCTTCCTCAAATAGGTTGGTATCAGGTTTCATCAACCTATATAGATTAATTTTTGTGTAAATAATTTCAATACATCTTTTAAGATTTCTTACACCTTTTTCCTTATTTGTATAATTATCCATAATATATTTAAGTGTATCATCCGAAATAATAATGTCTTCTTTATTAAAATTAACATTACTCGTTACTTTAGGAACAAGATAATTGTTTGCTATGATAGTCTTTTGCTTACTGTCATATCCATTCGTTTGAATACGATACATTCTATCTTTTAAAATTGGATTGATCTTATCCTCGTCGTTATAACTAAATATAAACAATACCTTACTTAGGTCAAAGTCAATTTCTGAAAAGTACTTATCGTGAAATCCGCTATTCTGTGTGGTATCTGTCAAATGTGTCAAGATACCAATAATCTCTTCTCCTTTAGGTGTATCACTAACTTTATCAAGTTCGTCAAAATAAATAACTGGATTCATGCATTTACTCTTAATTAAAATATCAACTATTTTACCCCACGTTGAACCTTCATATGTGTATGAGTGTCCCTCTAGAAAACTACTATCTGTGGCACCACCCAATGCAATAAATTCAAATGGTCTATCTAGAATTTTACTAATACCTTCTTTTACAAGAGTCGTTTTTCCAGTACCCATTGGACCTTTAATTGCTATAGCAGTTCCTACCGATGTAGGATTTGCTATAAGTTGACCTATAAACTGCATAATCTGCATCTTGGCATCATTTAGACCATATGCCGCTGCGTCAAGATTATTTTTCGCTTTTTCCATAAATTCATGACATTTTTCTGTTCCATCTGAAATATTGATCGGCAAATTACAATATTTATTAAAAGGAATTTGCATAAATGTATCCACCCAGTTCTTCACTTTGTTATACTCTCCCTCCCCTGGAGCCATATATCTTAGTGTATTTATTTTACGCAATGCAATCGACTTATACAAATCCGGCATATCTGATTCAAGCAACGAAATACGATAAGGCTTTGTTGAACTTGATATACCGCTTACCGCCTTCAGTTGTTTAATGACATTTGACTGATCTTCTACACTCATTTTTTTAAAATATTTAAAATCATTTAATACATCTTTGCTCCTTACCAATTTATTAAATTTTTTATAATTTTTATTTTTAACTTTACTTTCTTTCTTTATTTCTTTATTTTTAAGACATTTAATGTCATCATCGATGCATTCTTCATACTCCTTCAATACACTACTTAGTTTACCCTTTTTTTTATTTACTTTAATAACATCCTTAATATTTGTCAGGAAATCAAGATCGCCAATGTTTTTATCTTTCTTAATGTTTTTATCTTTCTTAATGTTTTTATCTTTCTTAATGTTTTTATCTTTCTTAATGTTTTTATCTTCGCCTTCATCTTCATCTTCATCTTCGTCTTCATCTTCATCTTCATCTTCATCTTCGTCTTCATCTTCGTCTTCATCTTCATCTTCGTCGTCATCTTCGTCTTCGTCTTCGTCTTCGTCTTCGCCTTCGTTTCCTCCGATTGTGAAAATAATATTAAAATGATCGCCTTTCTTTTTAATAATATCCTCTAGATCTTCATCATCATCGTCTTCATCGTCATCATCATCATCATCTTCTTCTTCATCTTCATCTTCATATTCTTCATCATCATCATCATCGTCATCATCATCATCATCTTCATCTTTACGACGTTTTCCTTTACTCTTTTTAGATTTTTTAGTTTTATCTTTCATATATTTAGAAGGAAACATTGTTGACAATAGTTTGCGATACTCTTTCATATCTATTTCTTCATCGGATGTATCTTCTTCTTCGGGTTCAGAATCAGGGTCTCTTGAACCCTTTTTTAGTTTAGTTTTATCATCATTTTTCTTATTTCTAAGATTATATTTCGATTTTGAACCCTTTTTATCTTTGTTGTTGCTCATATTTATTTACTTCTGAAAAATATTTATATTATTTTGTTTCAATTTATATTTATATTCGAATATAAATATAAATTGAAACTATCTAAATATTATTGTATAAATATAAGGAGGTATGGAGAAAAAACCCGAATGTTCTAAAATCATTGGTATCCAGTTTAGTATTCTGTCCGCAGAAGAAATTAGAAAACAATCAGTTGCAAATATTACCTCACGTGATACATTTGTAAATGGAAAACCTGTAATAAATGGATTATTTGACCCAAGAATGGGTGTTTTAGAGCCTGGTTTTATATGTCCAACTGATGGACACAATTATATTAATACACCTGGATATTTTGGTCATATTGAGTTAGCAAAACCTGTATATTATATACAGTATTTGACTACAATTCTAAAAGTATTGAGGTGTGTATGTATTAAATGTAGCAAATTGTTAATTAGTAAAGAAATACATAAAGCTTTGCTCAATCATAGCAGTGAAAAAAGATGGAATGCCGTATTTGCTTTGGCAAGTAAAGTAAAACGTTGCGGTGATTGCACAAACGACGGTTGTGGGTGCCGCCAACCCGCCAAAATTAAAAAAGAAGGACTGTCAACCATTTTTGCGGAATGGGAAACCATGGAAGGAATGACAGACCAAAGTTCAGATAATCTAACTATGAAACTTACCCCTGAAATGGTATTAAAAATATTTAGAAGAATATCAGACGAAGACGTTAATTTTATGGGTTTTAGTTCGGTCTTCTCAAGACCCGATTGGATGATTTGTCAAACACTGGCCGTACCACCGCCTTCAGTAAGACCATCAGTAAAACATGATGCACAACAAAGAAGTGAAGATGACTTAACTCATATTTTGGTAAATATTATAAAAGCTAATAAAACGCTTGAGGAAAAAATTCAACAAAATGCTATCGCAACTGTTATTGAAGACTGGGCAATGGTTCTACAATATTATGTTGCAACAATGGTAGATAATAAGATTCCTGGTGTAGCATCTGTTGCCCAACGTTCCGGGCGACAACTTAAGGCCATTAAAGAGCGTCTTAGTGGGAAGCAAGGCCGCGTAAGAGGCAATTTAATGGGAAAACGTGTTGATTTTAGTGCTCGTTCGGTCATTACACCTGACCCTAACTTATCTATTAAAGAGCTGGGTATTCCTCTTAAAGTTGCAAAAAATATTACAAAACCAGTTTATGTTAACGATAAAAATAAAGGTTTCCTATTAAAACTTGTGCAAAATGGTCCTGACGTTTATCCAGGTGCTAAAATATTAGAAAAGAAAAATGGCGATAATATTTCTTTAAGATACATAGACAGAAATTCAATTAAACTACAAAATGGCGATATTGTTCATAGACATATGATGGATGGCGATGCCATTCTATTTAACAGACAACCTACACTTCATAGAATGAGTATGATGTGCCATATCGCAAAAGTTTTGCCAAAAGGCGATACTTTCCGGATGAATGTTGGTTGCACAAAACCATATAATGCCGATTTTGATGGTGATGAAATGAATCTGCATATGCCACAAGATGTAGAAGCCGAAACAGAACTACGGAATCTTGCAGCGGTTCCATATCAAATTATTAGTCCAGCAAACAATCAATCTATCATTGGTATATTTCAGGATTCTTTACTTGGATGTTATCGTTTCACAAGAGAAAATATTAATTTTACACCTAGAGAAGCGATGTCCATGTTAATTAATGTTAACTCGTTTGACGAATCTATATTTTCAAAAAGAAAAATGGTGACAAATTTTGATTTACTATCACAAATTATTCCACCTATTTCTATGTATCAAAAAACAAAGGCATTTAAAGATTTTGAAGATAAAAAAGTTAGCAATAATATTCTTGAAATTAAAAATGGAAAATATATTAGAGGTCAAATAGATAAAAGTGTATTGGGGTCAGGAACAAAAGGTCTCATTCAAAGAATATATAATGATTATTCTGCTATGACATCCGCTAATTTTGTAGATAATATCCAATTTATCGTAAATGAATACATGAAACTGAGTGGATATAGTGTTGGAATAAGTGACCTGATCGCGGATAAGAAAACTAATGATAAAATTTCTCAAGTAATTATTGATAAAAAACGCGAGGTGAAAGAACTTATAGACGAAACACATCTTGGTGTGTTTGAGAATAACACCGGTAAAACAAACGTAGAAGAATTTGAAACACGAATTAATAATATTCTTAATGAAGCAAATGCAAAAGCAGGTAAGATTGGCAAAGAAAGTCTAATTTCAGAGAATCGTTTTGTTATTATGGTTAATGCCGGTTCAAAAGGTAGCGATATTAATATATCACAAATGATATCTTGTTTGGGTCAACAGAATGTTGACGGAAAACGAATTCCTTATGGATTTGAAAGCAGAACATTACCACATTTTACAAAATACGATGATTCACCTAACGCGCGTGGATTTGTTGAAAATTCATTTATAGAAGGTCTAACCCCGGAAGAACTATTCTTTCATGCAATGGGTGGTCGTGTTGGACTCATCGATACAGCAGTAAAAACATCTCAGACAGGTTACATTCAAAGAAGACTGATTAAAGGTATGGAAGATATATATGCCGCATACGATGGAACAGTAAGAAATAACAAAGGAAAAATTGTACAGTTTAAATACGGCGATGATAATATGGATACTACAAAAGTGGAAAATCAACAAATACCCATTTGCAAAATGTCATTGGATGAAATATATATGTATTTCACATTCCCTGTTGATAATGACCTACTTAAATTAACATTTGCACCACAAGCGTTAAAGCGGTATAAAAAACAGAAAAATCTTAAACAAAAAGAAAAACAGTATATCGACTTCATGATTGAAAAACG
>Ga0075443_10000901_pt1 | contig 12310 bp, 13 predicted proteins | sample CoawatmetaG00DNA_3_FD_71583 | JGI IMG/M metagenome (GOLD analysis project Ga0075443, IMG submission 71583) | Marine microbial communities from the West Antarctic Peninsula - Coastal water metaG006-DNA | ecosystem: Environmental > Aquatic > Marine > Coastal | place: Atlantic Ocean: West... | reverse complement strand
GAAGATCGGCTTTAAAATCCGCGGTCATTCTATGCAACGAATTCCTTACATCCTCGTTGTTGGTGATAAAGAAAAAGAATCGCGCACGGTGGCGGTCCGAAATCGGGATGGAAAAGACCTTGGCAGTCTGTCACTAGATGAGGTTTTAGCTATGTTTTCCCAAGAAACGGAACAGCGCGGGCGTATTTTTGACACAGAAACGGAGTAGCTTATTAAAAAAGACAGCAAGCGGGCGCGTCTTAATGACGATATAACGTCCCCTGAAGTGAGATTGGTCGCGTCAGATGGTAGCCAGGTAGGTGTTGTTAGCATCACCGAAGCGATATCAGCGGCCCAGAAAGAGACGCTCGATCTGGTGGAAATTTCCCCAGATGCGGAGCCTCCAGTCTGTAAAATAATGGATTATGGCAAACACGTCTTTGATATTAAGAAAAAGGTCGCCCTGCAAAAGAAAAAGCAGAAGCAGACTCAAGTTAAAGAAATGAAATTTCGTCCAGGAACCGACCAAGGCGATTACGACATTAAGTTACGTAATCTGACCCGCTTCTTGGAAAATGGTGATAAGGCTAAGGTTACGTTGCGCTTTCGTGGACGTGAAATGGCCCACCAGCAACTCGGTATGGATATGATGAAGCGTATTGAGGCGGACTTATTAGAATTGGCTCAAGTTGAGCAGCATCCAAAGATGGAAGGTCGGCAGATGATCATGGTGCTGTCGGCACGAAGTAAAAAGAAGTAAGTAGAACGTAAGATGCACGAAAAGTAGTACCAGCAACAGGATTTATATAGCGCGACCCGCGCTCAGCCAAACGTTTTTGGCAGGCTGTCCGGGCGTCTCTTGTTGATTTTATAACCCTCTCAATAGTGGAGAACAGCAATGCCAAAAGCAAAAGTACACAGTGGAGCGGCAAAACGCTTCAAGAAAACGGCTTCAGGTTACAAGCACAAGCACCAGCACAAGAGCCATATTCTTACCAAAATGACTACTAAGCGCAAGCGTCAACTTCGTGGTACCAGCATTCTGAATGCTGCGGATAAACCCCGTGTCGATCGCATGTTGCGAAACGTTTAAGTCACTTAACTAAATTTTGGTAGGAGCATAATATGCCTAGAGTAAAACGCGGTGTCGAAGCGAATCGCCGACACAAAAAAATACTAAAGCAAGCAAAGGGTTATTACGGAGCGCGTAGTCGCGTCTATCGTGTAGCAGTTCAGGCAGTGACTAAAGCTAAGCAGTATGCTTATCGTGACCGCCGTGTAAAGAAGCGCACCTTCCGTAGACTTTGGATTGCCCGAATCAATGCACAGTCTCGTGTAGAGGGTTTGAGCTATAGCCGTCTAATCAACGGATTGAGCAAGGCAGGCATCGTGCTTGACCGTCGAGTACTTGCCGACTTGGCTGTGCATGACAAGCCGGCATTTGGTGCGGTTGTCAACCATGCCAAAGCCGCCCTTGCTTAAGCAGGACCTTGATTAGAATATAGGGTTAGTTAAGAGCTTAGACTGTTTGCATTGTGCAAGTAGTGACAAAGCTAATCGAATAGGGAAGGGGCGATGGCTCTTTCCCTATTTTTTTATCAGTAATAAGATAGCCAACACAGAATGATGTGGTGACCGATAATGATTGAACTGGAACAGATTGCTAGCGAAGCCAAAGTCTCCATCGCAGCCGCGACAGAGTTGTCGGTGTTGGACGATTTGCGTGTTGAATACCTAGGTAAAAAAGGTCGCCTAACAGGGCTGCTTAAAGGTTTAGGTGCGCTATCTAACGAAGAAAGGCCTGCTGCAGGAGCCAAGATTAACGAGGTTAAGCAGATATTACAGGCACAGATTAATGAGCAAAAAGAGCGCATGGAAAGTGCCGCGCTCAATGCCAAGTTGGCCGGCGAGACTATTGATGTGACCCTGCCGGGCCGCGGTGAAGAAATGGGTGGATTGCACCCAGTGACTCGTACCATGGAGCGTATTGAGGCATTCTTTACCCGCATTGGTTACGATGTTGAAACTGGCCCTGAAATCGAAGATGACTATCACAACTTCGAAGCGCTCAACATTCCGAGCCACCATCCGGCGCGGGCCATGCATGATACTTTTTATATCGACCCAACCACGGTACTGCGAACTCACACCTCGCCTGTACAGGTGAGGACCATGGAAAAGCAGCCGCCCCCGATTCGCATTATTTGCCCAGGTCGCGTCTATCGCTGCGACTCAGATATTACCCACACCCCAATGTTCCATCAGGTCGAGGGTTTGGTCGTCGATAAAAACATCAGCTTTGCTGATCTCAAAGGTGTGATTGATCAGTTTCTTAAAGCCTTTTTTGAGGCTGACTTGCCGGTGCGTTTTAGACCCTCATATTTTCCGTTCACTGAGCCATCTGCCGAGGTTGATATTCAGTGCACCAATTGCGGTGGTGAAGGGTGTCGCGTTTGTAGTCAAACAGGCTGGTTAGAGGTCATGGGCTGTGGCATGGTGCATCCCAATGTATTTGAGAGCTGTAATGTAGATACCGACCAATTCACCGGTTTTGCCTTTGGTATGGGGGTCGAGCGCCTTGCCATGCTGCGCTATGGCGTCAATGATTTGCGATTGTTTTTTGAAAATGATCTGCGTTTCCTTAAACAATTTTAAACTGGGGTAACCTATGAAATTCAGTGAATCTTGGTTGCGAGAATCAGTCCATACAAAGATTACAACCGACGATTTAGTGGCTCAGGTCACGATGGCGGGTCTTGAAATTGATGCTGTGGAACCCGCAGCGCCCAGTATTTCAGGCGTGGTGGTCGGTGAAATTATCTCGGTAGAGCAGCATCCAGATGCGGACAAGTTGCGTGTCTGTCAGGTCGCCAGTAGCGGTGAAGTGGCGCAGGTTGTCTGTGGCGCACCTAATGCCCGTGTTGGTATTAAAGTGCCTTTCGCCACCGTGGGCGCCAAGCTGCCTGGGGATTTTGGTATTAAAAAAGCGAAGCTGCGCGGCGTTGAATCTTTCGGCATGCTCTGCGCGCAAGCTGAGCTCCAGTTGGGCGATGATGACAACGGTCTCTGGGAGCTGCCTGTCGATGCGCCTGTGGGCGCCGATCTTATTCAGTATTTAGACCTTGATGATAATATTATTGATGTTGATTTGACGCCTAACAGAGGCGACTGCCTAAGTATTCGAGGTCTAGCTCGAGAAGTAGGGGTTCTCAATCAGGCTGCCGTCACAGAGCAAGCCTGCGAGCCTGTCGCCGCGACTATTGGCGATGCAGTGGAAGTAACCTTAGTAGCTCCAAACGCCTGTGCGCGCTATGTAGGCCGTATTATTAGAGGCCTTGATCTAAGTCAGCCAACACCCCAGTGGATGCAGGAAAAATTGCGGCGCAGTGCTGTTCGCAGTCTGGGTCCTGCGGTTGATGTGACTAATTATGTACTGCTGGAGTTAGGCCAGCCGATGCACGCCTTTGATCTTGCCAAGATAGACGGCGGCATTGTCGTGCGTATGGGTCGCGACGAGGCTTTAACCTTGCTTGACGGGTCTGAGGTGGTCGTGGCCACGGATACCCTCGTTATTGCCGATCAAAGCAAGGCACTAGCCATGGCGGGTATTATGGGTGGAGATGCATCGGCGGTTGGTGATGACACGACCGATATACTGTTTGAAAGTGCCTGGTTTAATCCCCTCGCGATTGCAGGCAAGGCGCGTAATTATGGCAAACACACGGATTCGTCGCACCGCTTTGAGCGTGGCGTTGATTCTCAGTTGCAGGTTGCGGCTATTGAGCGTGCCACGGCGTTGATGCTGGAAATCTGTGGCGGTAACGCAGGTCCGGTGCGGGTTCAAGAGTCCGTCGAACACCTTCCCAAACTTGCGACCATCACCTTGCGTGATCAGAAGCTTCTGCAGCAACTGGGTGTTGCCATCCCCGCTGCGGAGGTCGACGACATGTTGCTCCGTCTCGGGCTCAGGTTTGTCGAACGCAATAACGCCTGCTCAACGTGGGTGGCACCTAGTTGGCGTTTTGACATAAATATTGAGCAGGATTTGGTTGAAGAGGTGGCGCGTATCTATGGCTATAACAATCTGCCTACGTCGACGCCGACCATGGCCCTTGCCTTAGAGGCCAAGCCCGAAACTATTCAGGGTCTGGCAGCCTTTAGGCACAATCTAGTCGCCAAAGGTTACCAGGAGGTCGTTACCTATAGCTTTGTTGATCCTACCCTACAAAAAATGGTTGATCCTGATCTGATACCGGTGGCGCTGGCCAACCCCATATCCGCGGATATGGCAGTGATGCGCACCAGTCTTTGGTCAGGGTTATTGCAAACGGCCGTTTACAACCTTAACCGCCAGCAGAGTCGCGTACGCATCTTTGAGGCTGGACAATGCTTTGTTCCCGCTAGCGACGGGCAGACTGGCGCAGTATTAGGACTCGCCCAGAACATGGCTCTTGCCGGATTGATTTGCGGGGCTCGCACGTCAACCGGTTGGACGGCAAATAAAGACAAAGTCGATTTTTACGATATTAAGGGTGATCTGGAGTCATTGTTAGGGATTACCGGACTAGCCGCTGAGTTTACATTTGACGCCAGCATACATCCGGCACTGCATCCCGGACAGAGCGCAGCGCTGTCACGCAATGGCCTGCAGGTCGGTTGGGTAGGGCAGTTGCATCCAAAGATACAGGCTGATCAGGGTATCAATACGCCAGTGTATCTGTTTCAGGTCGATGTCGATAAAATAGCGAAAAGTAAGCTTCCAAAACATAAAGAAGTCAGCAAATTTCCAGAAGTTAGCCGTGATTTAGCGTTTTTTGTCGACAATATTGTCACCTCTTCCGAGCTTATTTCTGCTGCCAAAGCGGTCGCAGGTGAGCAGCTAATACAATTAAAGTTGTTTGATGTGTATCAGAGCAAAGACATTGAAAATAAAGGAAAAAGTATTGCGTTGGGCTTGACGTTTCAACACAGTTCGCGCACTCTTAACGATGAAGAAATCAATCAAGCAATAGATCGAGTAGTTGCACAGCTCGGTAATAAGTACAAGGCTGAACTCAGGGGCTGACGGTCGTCAGGTCCTACACAGAGTCTGAATGCAGGTGTTAGAACATGGGTGCGTTAACAAAAGCCGATCTGGCAGAAATGTTGTTCGAGGAACTTGGGCTCAATAAACGAGAAGCCAAGGAAATCGTTGAGATGTTTTATAGTGAAATCTGTACCGCCTTGGAAGGCAATGATCAGGTAAAGCTCTCAGGATTTGGTAATTTCGAGCTACGCGATAAAAAAAGTCGACCGGGTAGAAATCCTAAAACCGGTGAAGAGATACCGATATCTGCGCGGCGGGTAGTCACCTTTAAATCGGGCCAAAAATTAAAGGCACTAGTAGAAAACGATGCTGGAACCAAGTAACAATAACCAACTTCCTACTATTCCGGGAAAGCGCTATTTCACCATCGGTGAGGTCAGTGAACTCTGTGGTGTGAAGCCGCATGTTTTGCGTTATTGGGAGCAAGAATTCCCCAGTCTCAGTCCGGTAAAACGTCGTGGTAATCGTCGTTATTACCAGCGTATGGACGTCGTATTAATCCGTCAAATCCGATCACTGCTATATGAAGAAGGGTTTACGATTGGCGGCGCGCGTCAACGGCTTGAGGGCGAGTCGAAGCAAGAACTGACACCGCACAAGCAATTACTAGATCAAACCATCGTCGAGTTAGAAGAGGTCTTGGCGGCGTTGACTGACCAATAAACCGCGCTGATTAGTGCCTGATATAAGCCAGGTTGGGCCGGTAAGAAATACTGCCTTAAGTTCTAGGGGAAACAGTCAATTCACTGGCTGCTCGGCACTGAATATGCCCTTGCTGTAGAGCGGCCAAACAAGACGGCTGCAAACAACAATCCGGTACCAAAGCCAAATCAGTAATCTCTATTATCTAACACCCTTTAATTGCTGTCAGACAGGTAGCCTTTGAATGGGCGATTGGAGTAGTAGGATCATTTGCTCGACTTATAGATAGCCCTTACAATTGCAATAGCGGCCCTGTCGAGTGGCTATTTGATTTGAGACAGCGTGTAAACAACAACGCGCGTAGTAAGGAACAATGGTTATGTTTGGTTTAGAACCGATAATTTTTTGGGGTTGGCTTTTCTTCATCCTGTATATGGGGTTAATGGTTGGTTTTGGTTTCATTGGTATGTCGCGCGTGCAAAATAGCGACGATTTCGCCACCGCCAGTGCAGGCTATGGCCCTGTCTTTTTAGCCCTAGCCATGACTGCGGCTTCCGGTGCGACCTTTCTCGGTTTGCCTGCTGTGGCATATTCTGCTGGTTTATCCTCGCTATGGCAGCTGCTGTATCCCTTTGGGGTCTATATCGGTGTCTGGGTGAGCATGGTCGCTATTCGGCGAGGAGGCGAGGCATTTGGGTCGAGGACAATTCCTGAATACCTCGGCGATCGCTATAAGTCAGACGCCCTAAGGCTGCTGGCTGCGAGTTTCTCAATGCTGCTATTATTTTACTTAGCCGGCCAGTTGCTGTCTGGCGCCGTTATATTTTACAACTTGTTAGGACTGGAGACATTCCCCGCCCTGATCATCACCGCAATCATGCTAATGGTTTATGTGTCTATGGGCGGTGCTCACGCAGATATTTTATCGGACTGGGTGCAGGGCGCACTGATGCTAGTGCTAGCGGTTTAAGTGTTATATATGTTTCTGACTGGTTTTGGGGTTGCAGAGGGGGGCTTAGACGCGGTATTTGCGCGACTAGAAGCGCTAGATCCCCAGCTGGTCCAGCCGATACATGAAACTCATCCGCTGTTCGATTCCTATTGGGACTTTCTGACGATTTTTATCGCGCATTTGCCTCTGGGACTTCTGCCGCACATTGGCAACAAGCTATGGGCCTTAAAAAGCGACAGGGACCAAACTAAATTAATCACGCTAAGTTTTGCTTTTGGACTACTGTTACCCGCCATTATTTGTGGAGGCCTGCTAGCACGGGCTATCTTAGGTGATGTATTGCTGGCCGACGGCAGTCATCCCAACAATGCCATACCGGCATTATTTATCGCTATCCTGCCGGTATGGGCAGCTGCCCTGATTGGTGCAGGGGTCTTGGCCGCTGTCATGTCCACGGCTGATGGTTTAGTAGTGTCCAGCGCACAAATCTTTGCCAATGATATTTTCCGTCGGACGATTGCTCCGATAAAGTTGCCAAATGCGAGCCCTAAAGAGCTAGATAGGATCTCATTAAATATTAGTCGTATCGCCACTATATTGATTTTGGTGGGGGCCACAGGTATCGCCTGGTGGACGCGTGATATGAATATTGCGTTGTTGGTCTGGATTGGCGTTGGTGGATTTATGGCGGCGATTGCCGGGCCAATGTTTTTGGGTATTTTCTGGCGTGGCGCAACTCGCGCCGGCGCATTGACTGGATTTATAGTCGGTGTTGGTGCGGTCTCAGTATTCAAGGCGGGGCTTATTCAGGGCGCTTGGTTTGAGGGTACGCTGGCAACCTATATGGGATGGCTGCAGTCGCAGTCCATTAACCCCTACGCCTGTACGACCCTTGCACTGGCCTGTGGTGTTATTGCCATGACGCTGGTATCACTGTTCACACAGAAGCTCGATGACAGCCACTTAAAACAGGTTTTTGGTGATTAATAGTTATCAGGATCAAAGGCACACATTGTTTACAGTGGTCATATAAATTGGCCGGGAAAAATAATCAATCTACGCAATCTAATGGTTAGGCTGAGTTCAGTCGCTGAGTGAGTAACAATTATGAAATACTTTCGCCCTCTTTACCCTTTTCTACTTGGGTTAGTTATTATATTAGAGACAAGCACATTTTACGACCTAGCCCTTCTCAATAGTTTGGGGCAGCTCGTGCTGTTCACTCTAGTGGTTTGCATACCCATTTGGCGTACTGGTCGCATGAGTTATGTGGATATTGGCTGGCCCTGGGGTCTAGTCTTAATGGGTGTCATCAGCCTGTACGCTAGTGAAGGGAATTGGCTGCGCTCGCTCGTTGTCAGCACAGTGATGATTTTGATTGGACTCCGCATGGGCCTCGGAGCTTTAAAAATGTGGCGTCTGGGGCTATTGAATAAAGAATTTCCGCGGTATCAATACCAACGCATAGTCTGGCAAAAAGAGGGCAAAACGAATACAGCACTAGCCTTGCAGGTAGACGCCATTGCGCAGGGTTTAGCCAATGCTTCATTTTTGGCATTTCCGCTTTTTATAATGGCCTCAAATAGTAATCCATACTTCTCCGTATTTGAGATCGTGGGACTGGTCATATGGGTACTGGCGTTTGCGATGGAATCCGTGGCCGACCTGCAAAAAGCGGATTTTCTTAAAGCCATGAAGAAAGCGGGGAAGCAGCGCCAAGTTTGCAATGTGGGACTTTGGAGGTACTGCCGACATCCCAACTATTTTGCTGAATGGATGGTATGGAATGGTCTAGTAATCGCTGCGATTCCATCGTGGCTGTCCCTCAAAGGGCTAGAAACAGACCCAGTATGGTATCTCCTAGGAATAGGGCTGCTAATGGCCTCCGGCTTTATGTATGCGTCCCTAGTCTACATAACAGGCGCAGTGCCATCGGAGTATTATTCCGCGCAGAAGCGACCGGACTATACCGACTACCAGCAGCAGACTAATCGTTTTTTTCCTGGACCGAGAAAAGGTTTATAGCGGCTTTACAGCGCCAGCATTATTGATGAGACAGCACAAAGTAATGTCATAAAAAGCATAACGTCTTAACCCGTCACCCGCGGCATGCGAGAGCCTTGACTTGCTATCTGCATGTTTACTCATATGATCAACAATGGCGGCGGCTCGATCGTGCACATCGGGTCAATGTGGGCAAAACAAGCTATTAAAGCTACACCTTCCTCAGCCTATTCAATGGCCAAAGCAGGATTGCATGCTCTTACTCAGCACATGGCGATGGAGTTGGCGGATCACAATATTCGAGTCAATGCGGTTTCTCCTGCTGTCGTCAAAACCCCAATATATGAATCATTCATTGATCCAAGTGAAATCGACGAAACCCTTGCAACGTTTGATGCATTTCATCCAATAGGCCGGATTGGCACATCAAAAGATGTGGCTAATACAGTAACCTTCCTACTCAACGATAAATCAAGTTGGGTAACGGGCGCAATCTGGGATGTTGATGGTGGAATAATGGCTGGCAGAAACTAGAACCATTAGAGGGCGCTTGCTAGAGAAGACCGCCGGTAATAACTGTGACATATAACGCCTGATACGCACCCCGTTTAATAGACGCACATTGCACCTATTTGGTAGTTAGGTAAATGTTTTTTTACACCCTATTGATGGATTTGCCAAATAACATTTCAACTCATAAAGTTGTTATTTAAAAACGTTCCCTCATATGCATAACCATTGGCGAAGGTATATATGCCTTTGCCCATTCTTTTACCATCGACAAAATCACCGTGATAGGTGGCCCCGCTAGCGTAAGTTGATTCTCCTTTCCCGCTTCTTGTGCCCTCGAGCCAGTCCCCCTGATAGGATTCTTTATTGGCATATATATACTTTCCTTGTCCTATTCTTTCGCCCGCTATAAAGTCCCCTTGATATATATCACCGTTAGGATAAGAAGATTTTCCTTTTCCAGTTCGTGAGTCATTTAGCCAATCACCCTGATAGATATGTCCATCGGTGAATATATATTTACCTTTCCCTGTTCTTTTTCCATCTACAAAATCACCCTGATAAACCTCACCGCAGGTGAATGTATATTTCCCTTTTCCTGTTCTTTTTCCATCTATAAAATCACCCTGATAAAGATCCCCATTGCTATATGTGTATTTGCCTTTTCCAGTTCTCTTACCATCTACAAAATCACCCTGATAGTTCTCATCATCGGAAAATGCATAGGTTCCTTTGCCTGTTCTTTTACCATCGATAAAATTACCTTGGTAGACATGCCCATTAGAAAATATATATCTTCCTTGCCCCGTCCTTTTGCCATCCACAAAGTCACCTGTGATGATGTCACCATTGGGAAATATATATTCCCCTGATTTCATACCGTCGTTTTCAGATAAAAAACCTAAAGCATGATTGGTTTGAGTTCTACGAGGTCCTTTGGCAATAAACAATACTACATGACCAAACCAAGCTTTTATTGTGGCTGTTGCTGTTAACTTACCCATAGAGGCTTCCCATCAATATTGACGATGCAAAATTTCAGTCGGTATAAAAAATTGTTCACCATTTTTACTCCAAGATTTAAGTGTACTTATATTAACTAAGTATAAATAAAAAAAATCTGAATAACATTATCTTGATGATATAAGTAGAAGCTTATAATTTGGTAATTGGTTGCGGCGTGAATGCCCACAATAAACCTCCTATTAAATAGAGATTTAATTATTATATTTTTATAGATAAAGGAAAATATGCTGTCATCATCTATTGCGATGCCTCGAACTTGCTGGCTTTTCTGAGTGCCGAATATTGAGTCAATATCCTGATTTTCTGCTGTATTGCTGATCTGCCTATCGTGTAGTTTTTTTATGGCGATAACATAGAGAAGGGGAGGTCAGGTTATTTTTCGCTTTACGGTGAGTAATTACTTTGTCTAGCTGTTCGCCTTATTTATTAGTCTGGTGTCAGAGGGCACCATAAAGGCTTCTAAACTATTCTCACGGAAGAACGCGCTGCCTCATTTGCATCCAAGCCCGCCACAACAAATATGGTTTTATATGAACCTAGCCTTGGCTTATAAAGTATTTTGATCAGCTCACTTTTATTTTGAGGCGCATGTGCAGCTAATTTCCAATCACAAGCTTTGACACTTTAAAGATTAGCACGATTTAGTTTCTTCTAGAGTGGTCTTAAATGTTGGGTGGCTCTTACATAGCCTCCCAGCGAACATCGTCGATTTGGAAAACAGTGCTGGTGAATGTAGTTGCCCAAATAACAATGCCGGTATCGACTGCGCTCATTGATAAGCCTTGTGATACTAGGCTATCAAGGCTGATTATGACGGTTTCCCAGCCCGAAGCGCCTTTGCTACCCAAGAATTGTTCGCCCGACGTACATGGATAGATGCAGTCAATTTTCATAGAAATATTACTGTCACCACTAACCACTTTGATATCGAAAATAATATTGCCGCCGTTATAAAGTGTTGCGTCACGAGGTTCTGAGCTTTTGGTATAAAAGCCCGTATTAATACCGTCGGGGCTATGGGTGATCTGCATTACATTGCCACGATCGGGGTCAGGGAATAGTTCCCATGCAATATTAGGGCACCGAGCTCCGCCATCATTTGCACAAGATTCGTAATTGATAGCGGCATCATAACCTTGCAACCCAAGATCCCAGATATCATTAGTTTCGCCATTTTGTAAAACATTTAGGCGGACAACGTCATTGCCGTCACCAGTAACTGTTACTGTTCTGGTCGCGGTGGCCGAGTTGCCTGCAGAATCAAAGCCGGTATAAGTCAGGATATAGGTGCCTGCAGACGCGCCGACAGTGCCAGAAGTAGTTACTGATATCGAGCCGTCAATATTGTCTGTACCGGTGGCTCCGGCATCAGTATAGGTCGTTCCCTGAGCGTGAGTAACAGCGGCGTTGCCGTTAATAGTTATTATAGGATTGGTGTTGTCGCTTACACCGTTAGTGTCAAATTCGTCGGCCCAGACAGGCGCGTCAGATGTGTCTGCATTATCAGCATAGATTCTGACGTAATCAATCTCCATTTCAGCCTCAGTAAAGCTTTCCTCAATCTGTGCTTCGATCGCGAAGTTCAGCAGTAGATACTGCTCTGAGTCGAAAGGCCAGGTCGACGCATTTTTTATTTCGGGAGCGTAGGTCTAATGGATATTGTCGTCCACACTGAAAACCATTTTTTCTGCTGTCCATTCCAACTTATAGATATGAAATTCGGACGTGGCAGTTGCAATATATTGACCACCGTTATTAACTGTGCTGCCGTAACTAGAAGGTGTGTGCATGGCACTTTGGATATCATTCTCATTGCGCCCCCAATGTTCCATAATATCTACTTCGCCGGAGGCCGGCCAACTGGTTGTCCCAAAGCCTTGAGTCTGCCAGTACGCGCCGAGCTCACTGATATTTTTACCGAGCATCCAAATAGCGGGCCAGGTCCCCAGACCTGAGGGCAGTTTTGCCCGTACTTCTACGCGACCATATTGGAAAGCAAACTTGGAGTTGAGTCTTGCAGAGGTGTAGTTTTTTGTTACCCCCTGATCTTGATAGCGTTCTTTTTTGGCAACAATTTTCAGACTGCCGTTACTGACATAAGAGTTGTCCGT
>Ga0075443_10000898_pt1 | contig 12324 bp, 12 predicted proteins | sample CoawatmetaG00DNA_3_FD_71583 | JGI IMG/M metagenome (GOLD analysis project Ga0075443, IMG submission 71583) | Marine microbial communities from the West Antarctic Peninsula - Coastal water metaG006-DNA | ecosystem: Environmental > Aquatic > Marine > Coastal | place: Atlantic Ocean: West... | reverse complement strand
AAGCAAATAAGCTAAATGGAAGCGTAGTAGTAAAAACAAGCCAATAATGAAAATCAAATAAAGGAGAGAAGCTTTCAAGACGCATAAATAATGCTAACCAAAAAGCACAAAACAAAAACAACGAGTCTATTAATAATGAAATAGCACGCTTATAGGGGCGCGAAAGGCCCAAAGCAGACTGAATAAATGGCACGTATAATTCCCTATTTATGCACAAATCTAACACATTTTAACTCAATAAAGTGGTCATGTACAACTTAAGTAAGAGGTCATGTACAACTTAAGTAAGAGGTCATACAATATAATATCTATGACGTATGAAATATACAATAAATTATGTTCTATTGTAATACATTAGCGCCCTAAAATAGTAAACCCGGCTATTAAGCGGGTTTAATAAATTTGAACAATGCAAAGTAAAAGGCTATTGCACTTTATAGAAATCTTTAAACCAAACGACTAACTCGGCCACACCCTCTTTAACCGATATTTTAGGCAAATAATTTGTTGCCTTGAACAAATCTTGGGTATCAGCATAGGTTTGATAGACATCACCAGGTTGCATTTCTCTAAAATTCTTTTTGGCTTCAATACCTAACTGGTCTTCAATGGCTTTAACAAAGTCCATCAAGCTAATGGGTGAGCCGTGGCCAATATTATAGACTGAATAAGGTGCTGAACTCGTTGCAGGGCTACCTGTTTCAACTTTCCACTGTGCATCACATTCAGGAATGACATCAGCAATGCGAATAACCCCTTCAACAATATCATCTACATGAGTGAAATCACGCCACATATCACCATTATTATTGATATCTATCGTTTCTCCGTTCAATATTTTTTTAGTGAAAATATAAGGAGCCATATCAGGTCGCCCCCATGAACCATAAACCGTAAAAAATCGTAAACCAGTGGTTGGAATATTATATAAATGAGAATAGCTATGAGCCATTAACTCATTAGATTTTTTAGTGGCTGCATAAAGCGATACAGGATGATCTACCGTATCCGATGTAGCGAAGGGAACTTTGCCATTTAAGCCATAAACAGAAGATGATGATGCATACACTAAATGTTTAACATTGTTATTTCTACAGCCTTCTAAAATGGTTAAGTGACCAATTAAATTACTATCAGCATAAGCCATTGGGTTTTCGATAGAGTAACGCACACCGGCTTGGGCAGCTAAATGAATGACTTTATCAAATTTTTGAGTGCTAAATAAATCGGAAATACCTTGACGGTCAGCAATATCTATCTTGATAAAAGTAAAATTTGTATGTTCTATTCTACTTAAGCGCGCTTGCTTTAAAGCGATATCATAATAATCATTGATATTGTCGATACCGACGACATCATGTCCTGCAGCACATAAACGTTCAACGACAGCACTACCAATAAAACCTGCAGCACCTGTTACTAAATATTTCATTTACTTTCCTTTATTAATCTTTGCCAAAACAGAGATCCATCTATAAAAATTCTGCCTTTGTGCATGTCATCTTCAAAATTTCTGAGCGAAACGTAGCATGGATACTACTTATTAGACAATGCAGGACGCATATTGTCCTGATCCATTGCTCTACAACTCTGCGCTAATGAACTACCCCACGCTAAGACTTTTCACTTAGTGTCAGCCGCAAGCGGCGGAGAATTAAATCCGAAGAGATTAAAATTCCGCCTACATATCAGCAACACTGTAGGTGGGAGTTTATTCGCGCATCACTTAAGAGTTTGTTCGAGCTGAACTTGCTAATCGCTACCAAACAAATCACGGGTATAAACTTTATCAACAACATCTGATAACTCATCAACCATACGATTAGATACAATAACATCAGACATCGCTTTAAATTCAGCTAAGTTTTTAATCACTTTGGAATTGAAAAATTCATCTTCTTCGTAAACCGGCTCAAATATAACAACTTCAATACCTTTGGCTTTTATGCGCTTCATAATGCCTTGAATACTTGACGCTCTAAAGTTGTCAGAGCCAGATTTCATGATTAACCGATATATACCTACTACTTTCGGCTTACGATTGATAATAGAGTCAGCAATAAAGTCTTTACGAGTACTATTAGCATCAACAATGGCACTAATAATATTATTAGGCACGTCTTTGTAGTTGGCTCTTAATTGCTTAGTATCTTTTGGTAAACAATAACCGCCATAACCAAAAGAAGGATTATTGTAATGAGAGCCTATACGTGGATCTAAACTAACCCCTTCAATAATATGTCGTGAATCTAAACCGTGAACTTCAGCATACGAATCTAACTCATTAAAGTAGGACACACGCATAGCAAGATATGTGTTAGAGAATAATTTCACCGCTTCCGCTTCAGTGGAGCGAACAAACAATACCTCAATATTTTCTTTAATTGCGCCTTGAACTAATAGGTTAGCAAATACACGCGCACGTTCAGATTGTTCACCCACAATAATACGTGATGGATGCAAATTATCGTATAAAGCTTTGCCTTCACGTAAAAATTCAGGAGAGAACATTAAGCCATCACAGCCTAGCTCTTCACGAATACGATGAGTATAACCAACAGGAACAGTTGATTTAATCACCATAATTGCTGAAGGGTTTATTTCCATTACATCACGAATAACCGCTTCAACTGAACTAGTATTAAAGTAATTGGTTTCAGGGTCATAATCAGTGGGGGTCGCGATAATCACATAATCAGCATTTTTATAAGCTAACTCTTTATCTAACGTCGCTGAGAAATTTAATTCTTTATTTAAAAGAAAATCAGAAATTTCAACATCAACAATTGGTGATTCTTTACGATTAAGCATTTCAATTTTTTCAGGGATTATATCAACAGCAACGACTTCATTGTGTTGTGCCAATAACATAGCATTAGAGAGCCCTACGTAGCCGGTACCGGCAATTGCAATTTTATAATTCATGTTATTTATCTATTATTTATCTATTATTTATCTATTATTTACAGAATTAATTGATTGTTGCACAATAATTAAGTCTGTATAGGAGTTAAATTAGTCTTTTACTTTTAGATTATTTTCTAGTTGATTCTGCCTTTTCCCACACGGCTTGAGTTTTCCCCGTTAAAGTATTTATCACAGCTACCCATTGGGCAATAATTGTCATCAAATAATAAAAAGGAAAATAAAAAAAATTATTTTTAAGTTCAAATTTCCAACCTAGATACCCTAAAGCATAAAAAGTAATATGTGAAATTAGAATTAAAGTGTAAAAAATAGAATCTACGGAAAGAACTATGTTTAAAATTAAAGCTACTGGATGCGTTATGTATAATAGATACTTAAAGTATTTATGGCCAATATAGAAATATGTAAAGAGTCCATACTTGAAAATATTATACTTCTGTGGGTCGTAATACTTTTTCCAAGGTTGCCCTCTTTGCATCCGAACTTTTCTTCCAAATTCATCATCTTCGTTCTCACTAGATCTTTCATAGGCTATAGCTGTATCACAGAATTTAGCCTTACGGTTATTTAGAACTACTTTAGTGGGCATAAAGCCATCATGAGATAATATAGGAGGCAAATTTACATAGTCGGATTTTCTAATGGCATAAATAGCTCCATTCCCCCCAACAGTAGAACCTATATCAGATTCCATTTTTCTTATTTTAAGGTCAAAGTTCCAATAACTGGTTTCAGTATTCGAAGTAATACTTAAGTCTTTATTGGTATAATTAAGCATTCCAGAAACATAACCAATGCTTTCATCATTAAAATAGGAAACTAATTCTACTAATGAATCCTTATTCCACATACTGTTTGCATCAGAAAAGACTATAATATCCCCTTTAGACTTTATAACAGCTTCGTTTTGAACATGTGTTTTTCCTTTGCGTCCCTCAACCCTTAATAGAACACATGAAAATTTTTTGATAGAGTCATTGTTAATAAAGTCGTTAACTATTTCTTCTGTTTTATCCGAACTAGAGTCTGAAGCAATAATAACTTCGAAATTATCAAAAGAATGCTTCAAACTTAGTATATTTTGTAATTTATTTAAAATAACCTTTTCTTCATTATATGCGGTAACAATTAGAGTAACTTTGGGTTTATAGTCATAACTAAGATCTACAATATCTTTTCGCAAAATTAAGTTTAAAATTTTCAATGTAAATGGGTAAATGACTAAAGGAAATAAAATCAAAAAAATCACGATAAAAAATATAAAATCAAGCATAAACAACCTCCATGACTAATTCCTTTAATTTCCTTTTATTTTCTATTAAATCTAACTCACTACTATTGTTTAAGTTTTCGAAAAAAGTTGATATTTCACAAAAGCTATTTCTAAAGCCTGTATCTTTTAAATTAGTTAAATGTTCATTATTGTGAAAGTCTCTAGATAATATTACAAATTCTGAACCTATACGATAATGTTCTTTAGCTATAATTGATGAATCAATTTTTCCTCTGCCTATAGGGGCGATGCCCCCAAAACCAAATGGAATATTACTTTCCTTACATTTATCTGCAAAAAACTCTACAATACCTGAACTCAATAGTTCAAACATAAAGTCTAACTTCATAGCTAGATGCAAATCATTTAATCCTAAATGTACTTGATCAATACCTTTAATTGATAAAATCTCATCCGCTCTTATTAAAGACTGAGGAGTTTCAAAGAGTAAACATACTTTAGCCCTACCATTTATATAACGAATAAAGCTTTCAACTTCCATAGGGCGAGTAAACATTGGTAACATCAACATATCAGCTCCATTTGCAATACACATATCAATTTCATTCTTAGAACCAGAAAAAATAGGGTTAGTTCTAACTAATAGCTTACTATTCCCAAGTACAGCTTTAACACTTGGAATATCTGTAATTTCATGTCGAGAAATTAATGTATTAAGATGCCCTTGCCTTTTTTCTTTACCTATTAACTCAAGATCCACCATAACAAAATCAACATTACTCTCATTTGCTAGTTCTGCTTTTTTAGGACAGTTCGTTATGTATATATAATTCATAGATTTTAATACACCTTTGTCAGCCAATGAGCAAACTTTTTATTATTTCCTCTAACTATTTCAAGATATGCACTTTTTATTAATTGAGTAATACTACCTATATTTTCTGAGATGGCATACCTATCAACTGATAAAACAGGGATAATTTCAACAGCGCTACCACAGAAAAAAACCTCATCCGCAATATATAATTCGGTTCTGTCAACCTCCCGCTCAATGACATCAATAGCCAACACTTCTTTGGCAATCTGCATTATTGTGAATCGGGTTATACTCTCAAGTACAGAAGCGGTTAAAGGAGGTGTAATTAGTTGATTATCTCGTACAATAAACACACATGAGCCGGGACCTTCTGAAACAGTTCCTCTAGAATTTAAAAATATCGTTGAATCAAAACCATTGTTTATTGCATCTAACTGCCCCATTCTACTATTTATATAGTTAGCACCAACCTTTACCCTTGGTGAAATCGAATTGTCATTAATTCGTTCCCAACTGCTAATAGAACAGTGAAAGCCATTTTTATTAGGAGGAATTGCCCTTCCTTTAGCCATGGGTGCTATAAACATTTCAGTCGGACCTTTCGAAGCCCAATTACCAAACCCATCAAGAAAAATAGTTTGTCTAATTACAATATCTTCTTTAAATGCATTCGCTTTGACTATGTCTATAACAGATTTTTTTAAATCGTAATCACTATAATGAGTATCAAACTGCATCATCTTAGCTGACTTCTTTAACCGATCTATATGTTCATCAAGGCGAAATATATATAATTGCTTAGTTCCTGAGTTCCAGTAGCCTCTAAGCCCTTCAAATACATTTGCTCCAAATTGAGAAGTTGGTGATAAAACATTTACAGTCGCATTATCTACTGGGATGATATCTCCCTTAAACCAGATTAATCTACTCATTTTTACTTCCTTTATCAAAAGCACCTTCATTCTTAATAACTTTTAGAGCTGTTAACAATATTATTTTCAAATCAAACGTGAACGATACTTTCTTTAAATAGATAAGATCAAAATAAAACTTTTCGTCCCAACTGAGCTCATTTCGACCATTTACTTGTGCCCAACCGGTTACACCTGGTTTGATATCAAATCTATTTATTGCTGGCATTGGATATTCTGCATACGCGTATGGAGAATATGTCACAGGAGGCCTTGGACCAACAAAGCTCATTGCGCCGTTTAAAATATTTATAAGTTGAGGTAACTCATCTAAACTACTATTTCGGAGGAACGCTCCTACCTTAGTTACTCTAGGGTCATCATCATAAGAATTTAGGCCGGTTCCAGTATTCTCTGCATTTTCAATCATTGTCCTAAACTTATATATGTCAAAAACGACGCCACTTAGACCAATTCGTTTTTGTTTAAAAATAATAGGTCCTTTTGAGGTAAACTTAATTGTGATAGAAATCAATAATAGTAACGGCAACAAAAGAAGAAGTAGAAATAAAGCTCCTAGCAAATCAATAATTCGTTTTATTAACTTATACATACCTTCCCGCCTGATATTTCAAGAATTTTTGTAATTCGACAAATACTCGTCGAGAAGATGTAAGAATGTTTTCAGGCACAACAATAGGAGCACTACCAACAAACTTTCTTATATGTTCAAAGATTTGTTCTGATGTATCAAACTGCTCTAAACAACGTTCTTTTGCCCCCACTTGTGTGTAATAACGAATAGTTTTTGAATGATATGGGATTGAAACAACACTAACGTTCATGGCAGTAGAAACTATACCTACATGTAACTTAGAAGTAATAACAAGTGATAACTTAGATAAAAAATATGTCATTTCCCAATGGTTTTCATAAGAATAGAAACTAAAGCTGTTCTCCGGTAATAATAAGGAGATACTTTCTGCATCTACTGTTTGTTTTAATTTTTTACCAAGACGAGAAGTACCATCAGAAAGGAAAACAATATGTGCATTTTTATAATGACTCGCTACATCTCTAATCGCATTGCGTATCATGTTGAAAGAATTATTATCTTTAAAATTATCAGTGACATGAACACCGATGATTAAGTCATTATTGAATAATTGTTTCCACTTTTTTTCAACATTCTCTCCTGCATAATCGGGTATATCATCTTTTGTAAGAGAAATGACAACATCCGCAGCTACACTAATATCGTTTCCGGTTGAGTATTCATCAATATAATCACGGCTTGTTTCATCTCTCACAATAGTCAAAGAGGAATTTTTTATTATATTGATCGCAGAACTTTTATATGGGTTATATGTTAATGGACCAAACCCAGAGCCAAACACACCATATTGTAAATGTTGTTTTTTAAATAGTTTAAATGCTTTATTATGCCTAAAATAGTTCCTAATTGACCATTTTAGTTTTCCTTTAGAGGACTCTCCCATGTATCCCCCCCCACAAAATATTCCACAAATGGCATTATCTTTAACTCCTATACTTACCCCAGTTTGTTCTTGGTAAAATTTATTGGCAAATGGAAAAACAGGCTGAAAGCCAGCTTCTTTTACTTTTGCAGCAAATAAATCCACTAATAAGACATCACCATAATTATTGCCATAATATGAACCATGCACATAAACATTATTTGTCATTTCAATACCTTTTTATATAATTCGACTTTTGTTTTTGACAATTTATCAACACAAAAATCTTTTCTGATTTTGTTTTGAGCATTAGAACTTAAAAAGTTGAAATACTCATTGTTTCTTAGGCATTTATTTATAATACTTAATATGGAATTCGCATCTTTAAAATCTACGATATATCCATTTATATCATTTTCAACTAGCTCATTAATGCCAGATGTAGAAGATACTATAGGTATACAACCTAAGTTCATTGCCTCTTTAACAGAGTTAGGTAATCTCTCAGAAGCTTGCTCTGAAGGAAATAATATGAAATGCGATCGCTGTATCTTTTGGAAGAGTACTACTTGACTTTGATGACCATGAAATTCGATATCCCCCTTAATCCCAAGTGTTTCGGAAAGTTTAATGAGCTCATATTTCAAAGGACCACTGCCAAATATGTCTAACTTTATTGTTAAATCCATATGTTCTTTCAAAAAGGCAAATAGTTTTAATACTAAATCAGGTCTCTTAGATTGATCTAAACGTCCAACGCAACAAAAAACAATCGTTTTTGAAATTTTTTTCTGTATCAGCTTTTTCCGTCTGCTTTTTACCCCCCTGTAAACCACATTCACATTTCCATTATAAAACTCACGGATAAGCTGCTTATTAAAATGGGCATGGGTAAAAACTAAATCAGAATTATTAACACCCCACTCCATTATCCCAGTTTTACTTTCTAGGTCATAAGCTCCAGTAAAAAGGCTAGACTTTATGTTTTTGCCTTTGTTTTTGTTAATAAAATATAGAACTGTTGAAGGGTAATGTCCCCAGAAGCAATGAATAAATTCAGAACCACTCTTAGATATTTTTTCAGCTAAACATATAGCTCTTGGATAAAGAGATACATTCTTGAGCAGCTCTACATTTGTTTTAGATACCTTCCAACAAAATAAAAAATATTTCAATGTAATTATAGGTGAAATAAGACATTTAAAAATGCTTAACAAAAGCTCAGATGGTTTCACATAGTTGCATATAGCTTCATTTTCGAACTTATTAAAAACTGAAAAGCACTCAATTTCAATTTCATTGGCTTTCAAAGACTCTATTTCAACTTGACCAAAGACTTCACTTGGCGCAGGGTAGTTCATGAATAAGTATGCTATTTTCATTTTAATACTTCTGTTTGCGTGCAATAAATAAAACGTAAATAATAGAAGCTATTATCACTGAGGTAGAGAATGTTGCCATAAATGCTCCAAAACCATTTTTGTATAATGTAAATATATTACCAAAAGCAAGTGCTGATATAATTAATCCTAATGGGGTTTTAGAAGCTCGGCCTATTTTTTGAAATAATGTAATAAAAAACGAAAAAACAAAAGAAAATATAGGAGATATGTATAGACCAAAAGAGTAAAAATAATCACCAAACCAAAATACTGACGGGCTAACATCAAGTTGTAATTTTTGTTGAACTATAGAGTCAATACCAACGGGCTTACCATCCCATAAAGTTCTAGGAATTACCTGTGTAAACCCATAGAATAAATTGTAAAAACTTGCTGCCGTCTCTGACTTAGTTATTTCTACTATAAAGTAAGAAGTTGGTAAACCCGTGGCTCCACTACCAAAAAGTACATCTAATACACTTCTATTGGTAAATGGGTCAATTATCACACCATCACTCAATAAGTTTGTTGAAACTACTCTAAACACCCATAACAAAATAACTAGGCTAAAAGCGCCAAAAAATAAAAGATTAAATTTAAAAAATGAAAGCCTTTTCTTAATACTTATTTCACTATATTTAAAATAACTAAATAAGTAACCAAAAAACAAAACGAAAACTATAAAGTTACGACGCTGCCCTGTAGACAATGAAATTATTAATGCCCATAAAAAAACATACTTCATATATTTTTGGTTCTGTTGTTCGAAGCATGCATATAAAGCAACTAAAGGAGTTATTATGTAAAAAGTTCTTAATATATAATTTACATATATACTACCATCTGCATAAGCAGGGATAAATACATAGTACCATTTAACACTATTTTCAGAAATAATAAATAAGGTAATAGCTAGCCAAAATATAAAAATATATTTTATATCTGTATTTCCAGAGTAAAATTTTGAGGGTGGGTAGTAATTGCTATTAATTGATTTATCTGCGAAGTAAGTGCCGAGGACTGCAGTAATAGAACACAAAAAAATAACAAAAACAATGAGTAATACTGAGCCATCACCTTGAATTGGAACATCTAAATGTACAAAAGATGAAAAGGCATATGCTAGGCTATCTTTACCTTGAAAATACCAAATTAAACCTACAGGAATAGACCATATACAAGTAAAGATAACAACCCACGTTATAATAAACTGAGGCTTACTGTAAGCGTAGATTAGCAACAAAAATAAAAAAACAAAGTTGAATGATAGTAATGTTAACAAGATATGCTCTTTTTAATCAACGTTAAGGCTTTAATAGTGATTATTAATGAGGAAATTAGACCACCGATGCTAAATAATGCAATAGTAATCACTTCATTTTTAAAAATAAAATAGGATGACAATACAATTAGTAACTTTACAATACAAAATAATATTTCATTATAAAATAAAAATTTATTTTGTAAGTTCACTCTCAAATAGGAAAGCGCAGGGAAAGAGATTAGCGCACCTGCCCCCCATACTGAGAGCCATAAAGCAATGAGACCTGAATCATAATATTGTCCTCCAAAAACAAATGAAAACAACTCACCTCCATAGACATATAATATTATTATAACAATTGATGCAGGAGCTAAAATCATGTATATAATATTTCTATATAAGTCATATATTTTTTTTGGTTCATTATCATCACAACAAAATTTGAGAAATACTTGCCTAATAGGGTTACCTAGCAACATCAAGGGCGAACGAAAGGCTCTATCGGCAATAAAGTATAAACCTAAAACTGACTCGGAAAATAACATAGGAAAAGTGATATAAGGTATAGTTTGTGAAAGCGCGTTAATAAATGCCTGCCCGCCTGCATACCTTGTTTCCCTAAATTTAGTTATAATATAGCTTTTTATTTTTAATAACTCAGACCTTCGAGGAAATAATATTACTTTCTGGAACAGTAGTACTGGTAATAAGAATGACACTAGGTAGCCAACAAGTAATAGTTCGGTAGAAGAACCATAAACATGAAAAAATGTAATTTGTACAAAAACACAAAACGCAACCCTAATGATATTGGATAAAGAAATTTTGGTTAATTCATTTTTGGATAAGAGCGTGGAATTGGTTATTTGTAGGAATGCAAATATAATAGCTGCTCCGAGGCCGAGAAAAGCTAATACAATATTTTTCCCCGTCGCAAAATATATAGAAATAAGATATATAGGGGAAGTTAACAATATAGAAACAAATAAAAATAGTACTGTCGCTTTTATTGCATTTGGCTTATTTTTGTCTGCTATAATATTTAATTCCATTCGCATCGTTAATAATATAGAGAAAAAATTAATCGTTGAAATTATCATCCCATATACACCAATATCCTCTAATGTATAAAGGCGACTTATTACTGGCAAGGATATGAAATAAATCAGTTGTGATAACACTCCTCCTGATAATAACTTATAAAAACTTAAATAAAATTTATTCATTTCACTGCTCTGTCAAAACCTTACTTCAAGGTTCGGAGTATTGTACGATATGATAATCGAAAGACAACTATACTTATCCGATTTATAATCATAGTTATAATAACCGTAACCACCATGGAAAGATTACGAAACATGCTGCCCTGTAAGGACTGCAGTTAAATAGCTTTCACTTCTTCCTGCTCTTTTTTGCTTTCTTTTGATCCTCGCTTTAAACGTTTGATCTTTATTTAGTAAGTTTAACGCGATATGTCTTATTTTTGAAAAGTTCTCGGCAGCATCACCACGTCTTATTCTGCAAGCATCTTCCCTTAAGGCAACATCTAATTTCCAGTGTAACTTCACTTCAATTGCCCAATGCTCTCTTGCTGCGTGTGCAAGTTCTTCTGCACTTAGCGTCGCAGAGCTAATGCAATATCTAACTGACGGCTCTGTTACTGGCTTTTCTCCCTCTTTTCTAAACGAGACAATATAGCCTAACGTTTTACTCTTAATAAAAGAAGCTGGCCATTCAAACTAATAGCCTTAATGAAGTATCATGTCTAATCTTATGCAGTCTCGTTTCTAAACGACCATGTGATTTATTTTGTGAACCATAACAATTACTTCCATCATCAGCTTGGAAGTCACTCATATCGAAAATGTTATCAAATTTCTGTTCTAAGCGTTTTTGAACACCTTTAACTGCTAATAAATAATCAGTATTCTTATTAAGAATTTCGGATGCTATTTTTCTGACAACCCATTGCGTCAATTGTAACCAAAAAAGACTGACAATATGGGTAGCACCACGCCTGTTGCTTTTCTGTGTTATATTTTATTGCTTCAATGTTGACTCCGGTCAACATGCAAACTCTGATTTATTTAATCACTCAGACGTTTTTTGTGCTGGGTCAGACACCTTAAAAAGTGGTCATGAATTTTTAAATCCCTATACCAAAGGGCTAAAACCCACCTACCACAGCGAATCAGTAGGATTACCTACTTGTAATTGCGTAATCCATCCGGTGACTAAGATAATTCCACAATGACTTTCACCGAAGCCTTTTAGGCACGCTTCCGCCCTTTGGTTTCGCTCCAATAGGCA
>Ga0075443_10000887_pt1 | contig 12385 bp, 6 predicted proteins | sample CoawatmetaG00DNA_3_FD_71583 | JGI IMG/M metagenome (GOLD analysis project Ga0075443, IMG submission 71583) | Marine microbial communities from the West Antarctic Peninsula - Coastal water metaG006-DNA | ecosystem: Environmental > Aquatic > Marine > Coastal | place: Atlantic Ocean: West Antarctic... | reverse complement strand
CAAGTTATCACTTGACCATATTAAGCTGGTGAAGGGACTTGAACCCCCGACCTACTGATTACAAATCAGTTGCTCTACCAATTGAGCTACACCAGCGACATTAATATTGTAAAATAAGAGTTAAAAAAAGTAAATCTACAATTTAAACTATAAAGTTGCAGATTTATTTTTTACTTCTCAAGAAAATACGAATTTTTTAACAGTAGTAAAAGTTTAAGTCCTTTAAGAAGAAAGAAATTTAGACTGTCCTCTAATAATACTATCAGCTAATGATTGTAAAATTAGTTTGATCGAACGAACACCATCATCATTTGCCGGTATTGGAATATCGACTAAATCTGGGTCGCAATTCGTATCTAAAAGTGAGATAACAGTAATGCCTAATTTTCGACATTCTCGAATTGCTGTTGTTTCTCTTTTTTGGTCGACTATAATAGCAACATCAGGTACTTTGGTCATATTTTTTATACCATTTAATTGACGTCTTAATTTTTCTAATTCTTTCGCACGCAAAGAAGCTTCTTTTTTAGGTAACAAGTTAAATACCTGATCAACTTCTTGTTGTTCTAATTCTTTTAATCGAGCTATTCGACTTTTTAATGTTACCCAATTTGTGAGCATCCCACCTAACCACCGGTGATTAACATAAGAGGAATTACAACGCTTTGCTTCTTGGGCGATTAAAACACTTGCCTGTTTTTTTGTACCTATAAATAAAAACGTTTTCTCCTGCTTAGCTGCATTTTCTGCAAAATGGTTTGCTTCTTTGAGTAATTGGGCTGATTGAACTAGATCTAATATATGAATTTTATTTCGCTCTGTATAAATATAAGGAAACATTTTTGGATTCCAGCGATAGGCTTTATGACCGAAATGAACACCTGCATCAATTAATTGTGTAAGACCAATATTAGACATATAATTTTTAAATAATTATTGTGTACTATAAAAAATAATTAAACTTAAACCAACATGTCTACTTTCTTATTTTTAAAAAAGTTTGGTCAGATACTAATTTTTTATGGTATTGCTTATTGAATGAGTGTGAACAAGTTTTCAACCCAGTACCTGAAGGTATTAAATGCCCGATTACAATATTTTCTTTCAATCCTTTTAGCCAATCTTTTCTACCTTCAATAGCCGCTTTCGTTAATACTCTGGTTGTTTCTTGAAAACTTGCTGCAGAAATAAAACTAGGATTATTTAAGGCTGTTTTCGTAATACCTAATAAAAATGGAACGTATGATGCTGGCTCTCGATTTTTTTCATAACTAACTTCATTAATATATTTAATATGATAAAGATCAAGTACTTCATGCACCAATAAAGGTGTACCGCCAGTTTTTATAATTTGTACTTTGGTTGTCATCTGCCTAATAATAAGTTCTAAATGTTTGTCTGCAATCATAACCCCCTGTGATGTATAAATAGCTTGAACCGAATTTAGAATTAACGACTGAATTTTTTTGAAAGTTCGATACGTAGCATCAAAATCACTAGCTAATCGAAACGACTTTATTGGCCCATATTTTTGAGTCAAATGCCTAAACTTAGCATAATAATTAAAATAAATCGTCAATAGATACGTAGGGTTTATTTTTTCATCATCTTTAATTGTTGTTCCGACTTTACGGTATTCAAATGTTGGATCAATACTAGTTTTACCTATTAATAAACCTTTTTTTATACTTTTAGGTTTAGTTTTACCAATTTTTTTGTATTTTCTTGCTTCTAACAAACTTTCAATTCTTGGTAATCCTTGAACAATATCATCAGTAATTTCTTTTTCTAGTTTCAATAAAGCAACTGTTTTACCTTGCTCAATAAATTCACCATTTTCACAATATATAGTATTAATTTCTTGCTCAAAATAATCTTCAGTAATGGAATGAATGCTGGGAAATATTTTTTTTTTATAATTATTAAAATATATTAACGATGCAAATTCTAAGCGAGAATTTTTCGTTAATTTTAATCTATTTGGAATTAGGTCAGTTGTTTGAAGAAACACTAAATGTCCACGAGTTTTTTTCGCTATAGCTGAGTCCTTTCTAGTTCCTTTTTTGTTTAAACGCCCTTTGACTACTTTTTTTTTAACATTTTTCCATTGTCGTGGATCTATCACGGTCGAAAGCGTTTGATTGGATAACGCTTTTCGTTTGATTAATATTTCTCTCAGAAAAACTGGAATTCCACATAAATAAAATTTATCTTCTTTTTTTATGAGCATTTGCGAAAATGAAATCTCTCTACCTAGCCAAGGTTGGTCTAAAAATGTTCTTATACCATTATTATCTTTCTTGTAAACTTGAACGAAACGACGTTTGTTTAAAAGGGATCTACTGTTACTAAAACGTCTAACAGAAAGTACGGAATTTAGTCTAATATCATAAAAACGACTGTTTACGTATTTTTTATCGTGTAAAGATAAGTTATAAAATAAGTCTGGTTTAGGGATTAATGAGTATTGTAAATTTTTTGTTGGAGCATAAGTTTCGTCTTTACAATTAGGAAAAAAATATGGTTTACCTCGTTGTATTGTTAGAATACGTCCGTTGTCTGCAATTATTTTTCCCGTTTCTCGTAAATCGGTTTCATTGATTAAAAATTCATTGATTTGCTTATTGGGAAAATTACATTTTTCAACAAGTTTACAATGATCATTTAAAATGAGTAAAATTTGTTTAGTGCCTTCAAACTTTACTCTTAATTTTATGATTTTGAGAGGTTTTTTCGTAACAGCTTCTAAATAACCGAGAGTTGTATATGCATTGACAAATTGTTTCTTTTTGGCAATGAAACTCCATTCTAATTCTTTCTCTCGAAGAGTGGGGGCAATATAGTTTGACAACGAAAGTTTTCTTAAAACTGTGAAACTTGAATAATTTTTTTGTAAGTTCGAGCCAATTTCGATAGATATATTTTTTGTTGAACTGTTTAAATTTATGTTCAAAAATTGTTCGATTAATTTCGAATTCGGTGATGACAAAATTTTGTCCCCTGATTTATAAGAACATTGTATATTATTCTCAAACGATAATCTAGAATCTTTTTTTCCTTCTTGGTCAATAACTTCATACCTATTTGGCGGCATAATCGATGGAATTTCATACAATTCTAAAGGACAAATAAAGCAGAAGTACTGTAAATCATTAAGTGTACGATCAGCAATTTTAATTATACATGGTTCTTTAATCCAGAAGTGATTAAATAAAAATTCTCCAGGATAATAAATATGATCACTGAGACTCGTGCCGATATTTTCTAATTGAAATTTTTGATCCATACTAGAAACTAACCCATTTCTATATGTTTCAAAATGTTCTTCCAGAGAAATCTCATAAACAATTTGTCCTGTAGTCATTACGATGCCATTTAGCATATGGACTTTACTCGTCAGTAATTTTTTGGACACCTGTAATAATTTATTCCACTTATGTAAAAGAAAAAGTTCCTGAACTAAATGTTTATAAACGACTTCACCGGTTTTTAGAATAAGCCCTCTTGGGTATTCAACTTGTACTAAATGGTATAATAATCCAGTATCAATAGAAATTTCTGTACGACGATTTTTTTTTTCTTTAACAGTTAAAATACCTGAAGTTTTGGCATTGCGATAGCTTGTTAGTTCAAGGTCCCTGAAAACATAAGTATTCTTTTCAGCGCTTAAAGTCTCTTGGGAGCTCAAAGAGTAAATTTCATGTTTTTCTAAAACAACAGTTTTAGAACGGACATTTTCAGCTTTTCGTGTATAAAAAAAGTTTGATATAGACTTAAAGAAAAAATCATAATATAATCTGCCACCTATTGGTAAAGAAAAGTTATTAGTAATCAGTATTGCCTGATTATTTGAAGTTAAATTAGGAATTAGAATTTTGCCATTTTTAACTCGTAAATTGACAGAGTAATTTAGACCATTTGTTAAACTTAAAAGGAAATTATTCTTTTTTATGGGGGCTAATAATAATCGGACATTTGAGTTGAGCAAATAATACTGTTCACTTAAAATATTAATGACAGGCTGTAAAATATCACCATTAAGTTCAAAATTTCTAATAAACCCGTAGTTTTTGGACAAAATTTTAGTTCTAAAGACGTAACTATTCGTATTTATCCTGTAGTTATTTGGAAAATTTAAAAAGGAACTCATTGGGGCTTGATACACGTTACCTGATAAAATCCAGAATAATTGATCAATAACGCCTGTTTTATTTATTCTTGGGAATTTAGGTATATAAACTTCGCCGGAAAAATCACTTAGAATATATTTTGTTTCTGTTTTGGTTTGTTTCGAAGTATCTAAAAATTGACATAGAATTGAAGATTTATTCACTAATTGACCATTTTGAACAAATACAAGAGTATTTCTTAATAGTGTAAAATATATACTTTTTTTATCTTGTTTAGTGGGAATAATTTGTAATAAACCTGAATTTTGGGTATATAAGACATTTTCACCCCTGTTTGTTCTAATTATTGAGGTTTTTAAGCCTTCGGACAATTCTATAGTTCCTTCGATTGGACTAAGTAATTGTTGACTCGTTGAAGCTGTAAAAATACCACCCGTATGAAAAGTTCGCATTGTTAATTGTGTTCCCGGCTCACCTATAGATTGACCGGCAATAATTCCAACTGCTTCACCAATATCAATTAAATTTTCTTCTGCTAAATTCCATCCATAACATTTTTGGCAGATTGACCTGTATAAACGACAAGTAAATGGAGATCTTATATAGAATTTTTCTATCTTTCTGTGTTTAATTGTTCGTAATAAATTAGGCGTTAACTGTGTGTCACTATCGACTAATAATTGATTTGTTTCAGCATCGTAAATAGGTCTATTTAATAAACGACCTAAAATTTGGTTATAAATTAATGTTGTAGATTTTGGCGTTTGTTTAATATTAAGTAATAAACATGAATTATCTGTGAAACAATCTTTTTCTTTTATTACGATATCTTGGGCCACATCAATTAAACGTCTAGTTAAATAACCAGAATTCGCTGTCTTTAATGCAGTATCAACAATACCTTTTCGAGCCCCATAACCTGATATAAGATAATCTGTAATTGTGAGACCCTCACGAAAGTTTTTTTTTATTGGTAAGTTTAATAGTTGACCATCTGGGTCTGACATTAAACCTCTCATTCCAATCAATTGACGAACTTGGGTTAAATTTCCACGAGCTCCTGAAAAAGCCATCATATAGACAGAATTTAATGGATCGTAAGAATTGAAGTAAGAAACAACTTCAGCTTTTAATATTTCACTTGTAAAACTCCATATATCAATAATTTTCTGAAATTTTTCAACTTCCGTAATTTGTCCATTTATAGACATTCTTTCAGAATTAATACTTTCATCACTGGCTTTTCGTACGATTAAATTTTTAACAAAAGGAACTTTTAAATCTTCTATACTGATTGAAATACCTGCTTTTGTAGCATACTTAAAACCTAGCGATTTTAATTCTTCAGCAAGAGAACATGCTCTAACACAATCATATTTAGTGAAACTCCACGCTAAAATTTGTTTCAACTGTTTTTTACTAACAAGAGTATTTTGATAGTTATAATTTTTCATGAAAACTTTCTATAATAAATTTAACGTCTTTTGAATGGTATAATTAAAAATAACTCGGCCTGTTGTTGTTCGTAAATATTTAACGATAATTTTACCCACCGAATCTTTCCGTATTTGCAAATTATCATAGTATTCAATATAACTATTATCAGCTAATTTTACTTTTTTTTTACACTCACCTATATCGTCAATTTCAATTTTAAGACGAACCCATATCGAAGAGTGTAATTCCAGCTGTTCTTGGTGATACGCTAAAATAACATCCTCTAAATCACTGAAATAATTGTTAGAACCTAGTAATCCACTAATATTATTAACAGTCAAATAATAGCAGCCAAGTACCATATCTTGACTAGGAACAATAATGGGTTCTCCATTAGAAGGTGATAAAAAATTATATGGCGATAACATTAATATATAACATTCTGCCTGGGCTTTCACGGACAAGGGTATATGAACTGCCATTTGATCGCCATCAAAATCAGCATTAAATGCAGAACAAACTAATGGGTGTAATTTAATTGCGCGACCTTTAATAATTATTGGTTCAAATGCTTGAATTCCTAACCTATGAAGTGTAGGTGCTCGATTTAAAAAGAGAGGGAAATTAGAGACCACTTCATGTAAAACCGGTTCTACTAACGGGCGATTATGTTGAATAAAAATTTTCGCCATTTTTATTGTGCTTGTTAAACCTCGATTTATTAATTTACGAATAATAAAAGGTTGAAACAATTCAGTAGCCATTTCATAAGGTAAACCACACTGGTTTAATTTTAAATTTGGTCCGACAACAATAACAGAACGGCCAGAATAGTCAACCCGTTTCCCTAATAGATTTAAACGAAAGCGCCCATATTTGCCTTTGATAATATCAGATAATGATTTTAGTGGACGGTTATTTGTTCCTAGTATTAATTTACCTCTTTTACCATTATCAATTAATGTATCAACGGCTTCCTGTAACATCCTTTTCTCATTGCGAATAATTAATTGGGGAGCATTTATTTCTAATAAACGTAATAACCTATTATTCCGTGTAATTACACGTTTATATAATTCATTTAGATCCGAAGTCGCAAAACGTCCACTTTCAAGTTGTATCATCGGTCGTAGAGCTGGAGGAATTACAGGTAAAATCGAAATAATCATCCATGCTGGATTTGACCTCGTAGCTAATAAATTCTCAAGTATTCGAATTCTTTTAACTGTTTGCGATCTTAATTTATATATCCGTTGCCATTCCCACTTTTTCGACCAATGTGTACACATTCCGAGGTAAGGGTTTTTTCCTAACAAATATGTATGTATTTTCATATATTTTCTCGAAATAGCAATTTCACTTGCTAAATTTAATATTTCTAGCTCTTTTTTAATTAAAGCTGAACCCACTAAATTTGAGGGAACTGGCCGAGTAGGCTTATTATATGGTTTTTCAGTATAAGATGTTCGTCCTCTTCTTCTTGCTATGCGATAATTTCGGAGATCCCAATGTAAATCGAAAAGGTCACTTACTTCATTTCCGATAAAATAAGCAAGCGACGATAATTTTAATTTCTGAATTTTTTCATCTCGCAAAGCAACTACTTCAGCTTTTTTTTTCCGTATCTTAACGGTATTAAATCTTTGTTCACATTGCTCGACTTCCAATAGTAAAGCCATATAATTTGGTCGACTATTAATATACCAAACATGACTAACTGGGTATATTAATTGTATATGGCCCATTCGGTGTCTTCTTACATTAGAATGTGTTAATTCTACTCCACATCTATCACAGATAAAACCTTCAAAGCGAATTTGCTTATATTTACCACAGGGGCATTCAAAACTCTTATTTGGACCAAAAATTCGTTCACAAAACAGCCCGCCCATTTCAGGTTTATATGTACGGTAATTAATAGTATCAGCATTTAGCATATTACCAATCTTTTGACCATGAGGTAATTTTCGTTGACCCCATTGTTTAATACGACTTGGTGAAGCTAGTTTTACTTTAATGTAATCAAATTCTTTCTCAAGTTTTAACATATTATTTTTTAAGTAAAATTAAATTAGAAAAACGCGATATCACTTGGATTTGATGTACTATAAAATCTTTTGGATTTAGGATCATAATTTTCCATAAGACTGACTTCAGCATTATGCGTTTTTTTCGAACTAAGAGATCCAAAACGATAAGTACTTATATCTAGTCCAATACATCTTAATTCTTGCAATAAAACACGAAAAGATTCAGGAACTCCTGGTTTTGGGATTGCTTGACCTTTAACAATCGCGCTTAATGTATCATTTCTTCCTTCCATATCATCAGATTTGATTGTCAATAATTCTTGTAATGTATACGCAGCACCAAAACCCTCTAATGCCCATACTTCCATTTCTCCAAATCTTTGACCACCTTCATTCGCTTTACCTCCTAAAGGTTGTTGAGTAACGAGAGAATACGGTCCCGTCGCACGAGCATGCATTTTTTTGTCAACTAAATGAATGAGTTTTAACATGTAAGCATTACCTATTGTGACAGGGTTTTCAAACTCTCTTCCTGTACGCCCATCAATGAGAACCATTTTACCAGGTGAATATGGATTAAATAACCAAGCTTCATCATTGGACAAAGAAGCTTGACGTAATTTTTTGTTGATTAAAATACGTGAGATTTCGAGTCCAAACATCTCATCAAATGGAACAATTTTAAACCGACGCTTTAATTTTTCCCCCGCCAATCCTAAAAGACATTCATATAGTTGACCCACATTCATTCGTGATGGAACCCCTAAAGGGTTTAAAAGAATATCTACTGGTGTACCGTCTGGTAAAAATGGCATATCTTGTCGAGGTAGTATTCGAGAAATAATACCTTTGTTACCATGTCGACCAGCAATTTTATCACCAACTTGAATTTTACACAATTGTGCGACTAAGATTCTGATTTTTTCTGGCCGAGTTCCACCTAATTCACTTGGAGTTGGTTTTAATCGGCGGCGAAAAATTTCGATTTCAATGACGCGACCATATTTTCCTTGTGGCATTCGAACTGAAGTGTCACGTACATCGTTTACTTTTGTACCAAAAATAGCTCGCAGTAACTTTGCTTCAGGTAACTGTTCAGAATTATCTCGGGGAGTTATTTTACCTACTAAAATGTCCCCAGGTTTAACAAAGCTTCCTTTGTAAATAATACCTTCTTCATCTAGTTGAAAAAGCTTTTTTGTATCCGTGTTTGGAATTTGTCTGGTTGTTTTTTCTTTTCCTTGACTTGTTTCTCGAACAACAGCTTCGTACTTTTCAATATGTATCGAAGTAAAAAGATCTGAATAAACTAAACGTTCGTTTATAAGTATAGCATCTTCGAAATTATAACCATGCCAAGGCATATAAGCAACTAAAACATTTTGGCCTAAAGCAAGTTCACCACAATCTACAGCCGGACCATCACTAATAATTTGGCCTGATTTCACTCGTTCACCACCCCAAACTTTAGGCCGTTGATTAACACAAGTTTCTTGGTTTGATCTCGAATATTTTTGTAGTTTATACGTTAGCTTTTTTCCAGAATCTTCAGTCAGAACGATTTTATCTGCACTTGCATATTCTACTATACCAGCTTTGCTGGCTGTAATAGACATTCGTGAATCAATTGCAACTTGGTTTTCTAATCCTGTACCAACAATCGGTTTTTGAGCAATTAATAATGGCACAGCCTGACGTTGCATATTTGAACCCATCAATGCCCGATTGGCATCATCATGCTCAAAAAATGGAATTAGTGAAGCTGCAACTGATACAATTTGGATAGGTGAAATGGCTATAAAATCTACGTTCACAGGATTCACACTCAGAAAATCCTGATTATATCGAACAGATATTAACTTTGATTCTAAGTAATTTTCTTTATTTATTGCGGTATCCGCGGATGCTACTTTATAAAGGTCTTCAATGTCCGATGTTAAATAGACAGGATACTGAGATTTAATAACTTTGCCATTAATAACTCTCCAGAATGCTGTTTCTAAAAAACCTGATTTATTAACTCTTGCACATGTAGTTAAAGAAGCTATTAATCCTACATTTTGACCTTCTGGTGTTTCAATCGGACAAATTCGACCATAATGACTCGGATGTATATCACGTACTTTAAAACTAATTCGATCACGATCAAACCCACCGGGACCTAATCCACTAATACGACGTTTATGAGTTAACGCTGATAAAGGATTGGTTTGATCCATATATTGAGATAACTGACTAGAAGTAAAAAATTCTTTAAATGTTTTAATAATATATTTATTCTGCACATTAACGCTTAATTTTCTATGAGGCTTATATAATTCACTTCGAATCTGCCTCGTAGATCTTTGGAAACCAAGATGTACCAAATTTTGTAATAATTCACCTACAGAACGAATTCGTCGGTTTTTTAAGTGATCAATATCATCACCTTGAATTTTAGAAATGGACAAAGTGATCAAGCGATCTAAAATAGCAAAAAGATCTTGATAGATCAAAGTTTGCTGCGAGAGAGAAACTTGCAGCTTTAAACGTTCATTTAAGTTTTTTCGACCTATTTTGCCCATTGTACAACGTTCTGGACTAAATATTTTTGCAGACACTGAAACTGCCCGACAACTATTTTCATTTGTAAAGCGCGGTAAAGGTTGTTGTGATTGTGCCGAATTCAATAATGTCGGTATATTAAAATAAAAAAAATCGGCATGTTGCAGATTACGACTAATTTCAAAATCACTTAATCCTAATTCTTTAAGTAAATGTAAAACTGGTTTTTTTGTTAATTTATCAATTTGGATGATTATATCGTCTTCGAAACGATCTTTTACTCGTAGACTATGTTTTATAATATCACGCTTTTTATCGCGGTGAAAACCAAAACGAATCCATGAACCATATTCTGGGATTAATGTAGCTGCATATAATTCCTTTTCTTCATACTTTTTTTTGTACCAACTTTCTCGGTTTATTTCATATAAATCCTGATTTTTTAGATCTTTTTTTGTAAACTTTTTTTTCAGTAATGAGTAAAATATAACGGGTTTTAGACCTTTCTGTTTTTCAAAATTATTCCAGATCTTTTCGTGCTTAGATTCAGACATTAAGAATTGTTTAGTTAACAAACTTAAGATATTTCGTTCAGAAAATTTGGTTGAACTCTTATGATTTATATAAAAAGAACCGATATTCAATAATTCCCGCAATCGTTTTATTGATCTAGACTCTACTTTGGTACCAGAATTAAGGATTAAATTTGAAGATTGAAGTAGTATTTTCAATAACAATTTAATTTCACTTTTCGGTTTGATTAATTTGGAAATATATTTATAAACTTTCAAAAACTGATAAAGATTGATTTTTGATCGTACCACGAAACAAGTTTTATTTTGTTCAAAACTCCTCAAACAATTAGAAAACCTCAAAATAGTCAATGGATTGTATATAAAAAGTTTTTTATAATATGCACGCGTGGACAATTTAATTTTATTTCGTTTTTTTTGCCGTTGCTTCTTACTTTTTTCAAAATATATCCCAGGACTTCTTATAATTTGACTTACGACTGTTCGTTCACAGCCATTAATTATAAAAGTTGATGCTCTAGTCATTAACGGTAAACTAACAATTAAGACTCGTCCTCGATTTAAAATAATATTCGCTGTTGTATCTCTAACTTCAACTAATACTTGTAACTTAGTAACATAAGACTTTCCATCTTTTTTTGCTTCTAATGAATTATGAATCGGCCTAGTTAAAGTATATTCTTGGCCAAAAACTAACGTCTCCACGGTACTACTGAAGTCAAACGTCGAAGAAAAATGTGATAATTCGTCACAAATTCCCTGGGAAATAAACCAAGAAAAACTAATTCGTTGTATCTCCATGAAATCTGGTAGAGCTGTTATATAATTCATGTTTTTATTCCTTTCAATTTTTGTAAACAGATATTTAAACAAAGCCAAGATTAAATAATAAAACAATTTTATCAAAAATTATAGATCTACTATTTATAAGTTTAATAATGATATTTCGTTAGAATATAATTTTAGATACTACAAATAATTGACGTAATTCTCTTTTTGTACGTTTATAAAACGCTTTGTTTTAGTTGGAAAGCCAAATTTGATTTCTTCCGGGCAGCTGTATTCTTATGATAAATACTCTTTTTCGTACTTTTATCGATTAATTTATAAATTAACTTTAATAATGTTTCTGCTTTCTCTTTGTCTGTATTTTCTTGTGAGAGTTTATACGTTTCTAATTGCTGTAAAAATGACTTTGTTACTGTTCGGATTGAACTTTTATAGAATCTATTTTGTAATCGATTACGCTCATTTGTTTTAATTCGTTTAATTGCTGATTTACTATTGGCCATATTAACTAATTTTTAATTTATTTAATTGAATACTGTATTTCGTTTTAGAATTATACAAAAAATTGGTTAATTTTGATATAGTTAAGTAAAATTTTTTTGAGTGAATTATTGGCAGTAATTAAACTCTTGATAAACTAGAACTTTTCCTGCATTATAAAAATCGAAACATAATATCTAAAATTCTTTATTAAAACTAATATGGCGAAAAACAAAGGCACAAGAATCTTAATTACCCTTGAATGTACATCATGTCGTGTAAATGTAAATAAGCGTTCACGTGGTGTTTCACGTTATTTGACGCAAAAAAATCGACGTAATACACCAGAAAGAATTGAGCTTAAAAAATATTGCTCATATTGTAATAAATCTACCATCCACAAAGAAATCAAATAATTTATGTTAGCGCAAAAACAGAAACT
>Ga0075443_10000879_pt1 | contig 12480 bp, 14 predicted proteins | sample CoawatmetaG00DNA_3_FD_71583 | JGI IMG/M metagenome (GOLD analysis project Ga0075443, IMG submission 71583) | Marine microbial communities from the West Antarctic Peninsula - Coastal water metaG006-DNA | ecosystem: Environmental > Aquatic > Marine > Coastal | place: Atlantic Ocean: West... | reverse complement strand
ACCCTAACTCGAGGCCAAAAACTCAATGGTGGCAATACGGCAATGCAAAACTACTATGGCAAATTGCCCCAAGATGCGCTGGTCTCGCCGATAGGCATTGAGCGGATGGAAGTCATTCGGACGATTAGGACCGGCCAGTTATTACGCGCGTCGGACTTGAAAAGCGCAGCTATGATTAATAAAGGTGATACGGTGAAATTGCAGGTCGGCGGGGGTATGCTAACGATCTCCGTGTCGATGGTTGCTCTGGAAAATGGTATGCTAGATCAGCAGATTACACTGCTGAACCCTGAATCAAATGAGAAGGTGCGCGCCATAGTCTCGGGACCTGGCCGGGCAAAAGGCCTGTGATGCTGTATAATGTTCTACGGGAAGCGTTAAATTAATTGTAACGTTTAGCTATAGAATATTTAGTTAGTGCCGATATACTAAGAGAGAAAGGTAAATTTTAGGCAATAGCCTAAAGGAATATGACCATGACAGATTCAATTTCACAACTTGGCAAGGCCTCGGCGCAAGTAAACACCGGTGCTGACAAGATAAAAAGTCGACCCGCTGAAACCTCAGCCCCAGAGGCACCAGATAAGGTTGTCGCGCGCCCAGGCGCCGATGAAATCGTCCTCAGTGCAGAGGTTGAGAATGCTTTGGCGAACGCGGAGTTTGATGCAACCAAGGTGGCGCGCATTAAAGAGGCCATCGAACAGGGTAATTATCCGCTTGATAGCAAGCGTATCGCTGAGAATTTTATGGCGATAGAAAGCATGATTGGCGGCAAATAAACTCGGCGCCTAATTAGAGACTTTATGGAAGAACCTAGTGAATCAGAGCATCTAGCCCAAACGCTGCATAAGGCACATGCCCTTAAGGCGGTTTTGGAGTCTGAATTTGTCGCTCTAAAGCAGCAAGATCTTGAGGCCTTTGAAGGACTTCAGCCGCAAAAGCTCGAAATACTGACTTTCTTAGCCAGCGAAGATCTCCTCGAGCGAGTTAAGGTTTATGCTGAGGATGTGTCTACCGCAACTAACAACCTAGTCCTTTGGGATGAGGTCATGGCATTAATAGCTGAGTGCCGCGATATGCACCGCCGCAACGAGGTCTTGATCAATCGCAAGCTAGAGACTATCCGAGGCACATTACAAACTATTCAGGCACCAGACCCGCTTAACAGCGTTGAGGTCTATGATCGTCTAGGTAAGATTCGTCACAACCGCAGTCGCCAGCCCATGGGCGATGCCTAGGCAGCCGCATTATTTTTTCTCGGGCTCCATGCCTTTTAGCCAATAGGCCCAAGATAAAATCACTGCCACCGCAACATACAGGTTTTCCGGAATCTCAGCATTGAGATCTACGGTGCTGAGCAGAGCGACCAACTGGGGATCCTCTGTAATATGAATGCCCTGCTTTTTAGCCTCAGCAATAATCGCTTCGGCCATCTCATCTTCTCCCTTCGCTGTCAGGACTGGCACGGGGTTCTTGCCATACTCTAGGGCGATGGCTTTTCTGCCCGGCTTGTAGTTCATGTAGACACGTCCACGACCTGTCCTGGGCCAGATAATCCTGCATCCAGCATAGGCCGTGAAGCATTTAGAATTGTCAGCTTAGTTAGCACTAAACCAAAGGTCTCTAGCTCGTACTCCAGCTCACTACTCGCTGCGCGCGCCAAAGCAGCAACGCTGGCGCGCTCTGCCCACAGTATCATCTCGAGGCGTGACGACGATTTCATATTACTTCCGGACTTCAAGGTGGTCTTTAGCCAAAGTTCGCCGAGAGCGTCTGAGCGGGTATGTATATTGATTACCCAGTCAGGCTCGCCCTCCTCTGGATTATAGGCACCGCGCTCAAACTGAATCTCGACAGGGTTAGAGTCGGCAAAGGGCAACACAAAGCTATAGGAAACCTCTCTAGTCTGTTGAGCCTGAAGTGTTTCCAGCTGCCTACCCTCAATTTCGTCTACTGCCCGATTAATCTCTCCCGCCAGCACAGATTGAACTGGCACGCTGCGCAACAGCAGCCGCAATAATTGCTTCATATCGGGCCGGGTAGAGGTCCCTGCAGCCAAAAAGTATTCGCCAAACAAACCAGAATTAATCAGCGCATTTTTTACCACATCGGGGCTCACACGGCCCATGGTATTAGTGACCAGGCTCTGTCCTCGATCGGCAGTTGCCATCAGGGCAAATAACGACTCGCGGCCCCCAGGCACCAGCAACTGGGTCAGCGCAGAGCCCTGGTCGGGACGATAAAGTAGACTAAGGATTCGCGACGATAAGGCGTCTGGTGAACTCATGGGTGATACGCTAACTGCGGGGGCCGCTGTGGCGGAGATGGCTTTTAGCGAACGCCCATAAACCGACGACTCCACTCGAAAATTAATATTGTCCCCAGCTTTGAATCGCTTGCCACCCGCCCAATCGAACTCGCGGTTGTTTAAAATTAACTTTAATAGTCCGCTGCGGTCTTCAAGAATACCGCGCACAACCTGATTGTCCCTTAACCCAAATTCTTTAGCCATCTGTTCAGAAATCCGAACCGCAACAACCCCCTCCAAAAATATTGGAGTTGGTCGCAGGGGGAAATTCATTTGCTCTGGGCCTAGCACATAGCGAACTCTATATTATGGAAAATGCACCCAATCCTGGCGCTGTTGGCGGCTGCTCTTACCCTTCGCCATACTATTGCTGGGCTCAGTGAAAATAACTCGGTGTATATCCTTAGTGTCTGGCAATTTAATCTTTTTGTCTGCATACATCCAGTTTGGATTGCGTCGCTTAAAGGCATGAGGATTAGCCAGCACAATAGCCTGGCGTATGATGCTTTTGCGAAGCGGCATACTTGGTAGTACCTTAGCAATAATGCCGTCAAGAGTCTCACCACGGCGAATCATATAATAGCCGTCGGGGGTCTTTTCAGCCTTGGCGGCCAGAGCCGGGCGCAATAGATCTATATCTCTAATTAACTGGGACAGTGCTCTTTTTGTATTCGCCGTTTGTGCCTGGGCGGTACCAACAGCCACCACGGAGACCAGTACGGATAGAATAATACTGATCAGCCCCAGTACAAATAGCTTGCGCAGGAAAGCCATGATTTTCGTGATTAGTGGATTAGTTGTTACCATGATAAATGTCCTTTGGCCTTCGCAATCTGTAAAAACGCAGAAAATGTCGTCTAATTAAATTAAAAGTGTAAAGCCACCGCGCTGTTTATTTCCGCCACTGACGGCCATTGTAACCCGGCTATATGCTTGATCGTCGCGCTGTGCCGAGACACCGACTCAACCTCTGCTAGAGCCAAACCAGCTAGACCGGACAGACTTAGTACCTCATCTAAAATATTGGCATCGGCGCTGATCAGAAACTGGTCCCCGACTGCGAGCCCGGCAATAAGACCTGCATTGATACTTGCCCTATCCTTGGCACCTGCCAATACTGACAGCTGGTAGGCCTCGGGCTGACAAACCATAGCGTCATTGAGCGCAATGATAAATTGATCCGTCACCGCGGCCACATTTTGTTGGAACTTCAGTGGCACTGCATCTTTGGAGTAGCCACGGGCCACCTTTGGATAGTTTAGGGGCAATGTTTTGCGCCAGAGCGGCGCACCCGTTATACGATCAATGAGCACTAACTCATACTCTAAGGCCCTACTGGGCCATGCCGATTGATAGACAGTTGTTGGAAGCATGGCTGTCGCCCGTGCACCGAGTCTACTCGTTACTTGCAGTCCGGAGTACCGGCTACGTGCAAGGTAGCCTCTAGTTGCCGGAACCGGTTTAGCTCCACTCAAACGAATATCTAACCTATAGGGGACCTGATCTGAGGAACTGCCTGAAACATAACGCTGGTAAGCGTTGTCATAGGCTTTCTCTGAGCGCGTTGACCACTGTTTGGAGGCGGACAGCCGCCTATGTAATATCTCCTCGGAAAGCTGTGCCAGTTCGCTCATGTAATGGTCACCCACCGCCTCATTGGGAAGACTATCGATAATTCTAACCCGCGCCTCGCGGCGGCTGTCGGGTCGCGATCCCGGGCAGCTAGGATCCGACAGAATACTGCCATCCACCTTAGCCACTGTGATACCAGCCTCTTCTAGATAGGACAGGACGCGAACGCCACGTACCCTTGTGTCGGTTGATAGGATAGATGACTCGTAGAGGACGCCCTGTCCGTCAACGTAGGCCGATGTGCCGAGTTTAACCTCAGACTCCAAAGCTAAATCCACCAGCGCACGCTTAACTGCTTCCAACTTCTCAGACGCAGTCTGATCGTATTCAGTGATGGCCCCCTGCGCGAATGACGCACTGAGAAAAATGGGTATTAGCAGTCCTCGAGCGAGACTGCGCAATACCGAACCGGCGCGCCTGAGGATAAAATTGTAGGGCAGAAACATGATGACTTAGCCGCCCATGCCGCTGTCTAGCTGCTGCAAATAGAGCACACGCAGGTCGTCGACAATACCGCGTTTCAGCGAGAGCGTCGTTTCATAAGTATCGTCGCCCACTGGCGTGATACTCACCAACTGCGCACCGTAGATGACACCTTGGACACGCGCGCGAAATGAGTCACTTTCAATGACCATCTCGGCAACTGTTGTATTCGCGTCCAGGTACTGGCCATAGACCTGCTCCATCAACGAACGGTAAGCATCCAGTTTCGAAGCCCTAATGGACAGTAGCCGTTGCTGTGCCGGATTGTCATGGTGCTGAATACTAATAACCGCATAGCCCGTAGCCAGAATACTCTGACGTTGGTCAACCATCGTCTCCATTATTGCCTGATTATACTTGGCCGTATTGCCAGCACAGGCGCCGAGCAAAACCGATAAACTTATGGTAGCGACTGCCTTTAGTAGGCTATGGGTGCCAGATGTAGGCTGGGTTGCACGATGCTGTTTCATTGCAGATCCTGTAGTTTGGATTAAATCGTTGAATTAACCTACGCAGTCAATCCGTCCTCTTAGTTGTATGATCGACACGAAGGCCCAATTCTTTAGGACTGGAACAGACCCAAAAACAATCCTGCAAGACGCTAGCGCCTCTAGGGCCCTTATCTGGCACAGTTATTGCTTAATATCTATTAGAAGCAGAAAAGCGGCGTAAAGCTGACGCTCTGCCATGAGATGTTAATTATTAACTGATTGTTTTTAATAGGGTTTTAAATAAATGGCTATTGCATCACTGTCGAACCTACGACAGGACATTTCGAAAATCGAATTTTCCGGTCTGGGTTTACCCTTTCTGGTTTTATTGATTATCTCGATGTTGATTTTGCCACTACCAGCATTTTTGCTGGATTTTTTGTTCACCTTCAATATCGTGGTTGGCCTTGTTATCATTATGATCGCAATCAACAGCACCAAACCACTCGATTTTTCCTCGTTTCCCTCAATATTACTACTGGCAACCATGCTTAGGCTTGGTTTAAACGTGGCATCCACCAGACTGGTGCTCGTTAAAGGTCACGAGGGTCCCGATGCTGCTGGCAATGTGATAGAAGCCTTCGGCGAATTTGTGATTGCAGGCAACTACTTAGTCGGCTTTATTATCTTTGCTATTCTAATGATCATTAACTTTATCGTTGTGACAAAAGGCGCAGGCCGTGTCTCAGAGGTTATCGCTCGCTTTACCCTCGATGCAATGCCTGGTAAGCAAATGGCTATTGATGCCGATTTAAATGCCGGTGTTATTGATCAGGAAACCGCTAAGAGGCGCCGAGAAGAAATCTCCCAAGAATCGGACTTCTTTGGCTCCATGGATGGTGCGTCAAAATTCGTTCGCGGTGATGCCATTGCTGGCCTGTTAATTCTATTGATTAATATCATTGGCGGTCTAATTGTGGGTATTGGTCAACATGACCTTACCTTCTCTGAAGCCGGACGCATCTATGTGTTGCTAACCATTGGCGATGGTCTCGTTGCTCAGATACCCTCATTACTACTGTCACTCGCCACTGCCATTATTGTGACGCGAGTGACGACATCAGAGTCTATGACCGAGCAGGCTACCTCACAGCTGGGCAACCCTAAAGCTCTGATCATCGCAGGCGGGATTATCACCGCTCTGGGAATGGTTCCGGGCATGCCACATTTTGTATTTCTGGCCCTGGGACTTGGCTCTGCAGGACTCGGCTATGCTGTTTCTCTAAAAGAGGATAAGCAGACGCTAGAGGATGTTGATGCGGCCAATAAATCGGCGGCTGGAAACAATGCTAGTCAGGAAGAACTGGGCTGGGACGATGTCGATCAGGTTGATCTGGTGGGCTTGGATATTGGCTATGGCCTTATTCCCTTGGTCAATCCGGATACCGGTGGGCAACTGCTGCCGCGCGTTAAGGGCGTACGCAAAAAACTTTCTGCCGAGTTGGGCTTTCTGGTTCAGCCGATTCGTATTCGGGACAACTTAGACCTAGCGCCAGATGTATACCATATCGTCATGAATGGCGTAGTACGGGGCAAAGGTGAAATTAAGGTGGGCCGTGAAATGGCTATTAACCCGGGACATGTGCACGGTAAAATTGAAGGTATTCCAACTGTTGAGCCCGCGTTTGGCTTAGAGGCTACCTGGATCGAGGCCTCCCAACGCGACTACGCTCGCACACTGGGATATACCGTGGTTGATGCCGCCACCGCAATAGCGACTCACCTAAATACATTGCTGCGCAACAATGCATCCGAGCTATTGAGTCATGATGAAACGCAACAGCTACTGGATAAGGTCGCCGGTCGCTCACCAAAATTGGTTGAGGATCTGGTTCCGGGCAAGTTGCCACTGGCAACTATTACCAAAGTGCTGCAGAACATTCTTGATGAGTCAGTCTCAGTCCGAGATATGCGTACGATTATCGAAGTGCTATCGACGGAGAGCGGAAATACTCAAAATGCCGATGACTTGACCGCTGCAGTGCGCCCGCGCCTCGGGCGTATGATTGTGCAGAGCTTGATTGACGTCAATGACAGCCTACCAGTCATTACTCTTAATCCCTCCCTAGAGCAGCTATTGCACAATGTGTTACAGCAAAGTGCCAGCAGTCAGGGCTTGGTAATAGAACCAAAATTAGCTGAGGGACTGTTTAAGGCGCTTGCTGAAAATACTGCAATGGTCGAAAACCAGGGTCATCCCGCTGTACTGGTGGTATCTCCGGGTATTCGTCCCTGGTTAGCAAAAATTATTCGACATCGGTTGAGTGATCTGACTGTGCTCTCTTACAGTGAAATCCCTGATGATCAGGCGGTCAAGGTTGTAGCTACCGTCGATGTCGAAGAAACCAATTAATACGAGGTAATAAGAAAATGGAACTACAACGAGTACTGGCACCTGATAGCCATAGCGCAATGGAAAAAGTTATTCAGCTTTATGGCAGAGACGCACTGGTGGTATCAAATAAAAAAGCTAAAAATCAGACAGAGATTATCGTTGCGATTGATCTGGCTGATCATTCCCAGACAACACTGGACAGCATGCAGGTGGCCCCGCAGGACAAGCCAAGGATTACGCTTAGCAAGATGCCGAATTTTGATCAGGTTATGGAATCGGAGATCTTCAAAACTCCCTCAACACTAGCCTATGATCCACTGCAGGAGTTGTCTATCGATATTGATCCTGCTGCAATGGCAGAATTTGATCAAGAGATACAGGCTCAGTTTATCGATGAAACTAAAAGCGCCTCTGCCAAGTCGGACAATCCAGCCTCTTTAGCGCGGGAGCACCTAAAGGCTCGTGAAATTGTTGATTTGGTAAAGCAGGAACTCGCCGTTATGCGAAGGGAATTTAAGCTGTCACAGCAACTGGATGCTTGGAGCGGCACCCAGGCGGTCACAGATGAAATGCGCCCTCTGATCGAAGCTTTTAATGAGACCGGAATGCCGGTTGGACTGCGCGCTCTGGTGACAGAAGTAGTTAACAAAAACACCAATATGTCAGCCGCTCTGGAAGACATTGCTACCGTTCTCGGAGAGGGTATAAAACATGTCAACCTGCTTGAAGATATGCAGGGCGTCCACCTGATTGCCGGTAGTTCAGGCGCTGGCAAGACGCTTATGGCAGGCAGACTGGCGAAGCAAGCTGGGCTTGCATATGGCGATCAGGCGGTGGCTATTATTAGCTTTAATGACAGTCGTTATGGTGCGTGGAATCAAACCCAGCTAATCGGTGCTCAGGCCGGCGTAGAAACTTTCCGAGCAAACTCACCGGAAATGCTCGAGGTTCTGTTGCAAGAACTGGCATCACGCCGGCTAGTCATTATCGACACTCCTGGGGGTGACCTTGACAATCAATTACAGCTGTTGACAACATTATTGCCCGAAGCCCAAAAACATTTAGTGCTGGCTGCAGATGCCTCCGAAGCATCACTAAACCGTCATTTGAAATCGGCTACGATTAGTTGGGATTCAGTAATGCTCTCAAGACTTGAGGTCGGAATTCATCCTTGGGCGATTATTAACGCCCTACTTAATGAAAAGACCCCTATTTCGGTAGCCTCGGCGGAGCCCTCAATCATTGATTCAGCGGCAACGCTGACAGGCTTAGCCCTTGCAAAACATGCGCTGGCCCACTTACCCATTAGTTTTGTTTGACTAGATTGAGGCGATAAACGAAAATGATTTGGCAACATATTTGTAATAAAGCACCAATAATAAGCTGTGCAAGGATGCTCGATCTCTGGTCACCTTTGGCAGCAACCGTCTCCGGTAGACTCATTCGTGCATTTTCTGCGCGTTTAATGCGAATAGCTCATTCTCTTGAGACGTTTTCAGCGTACAGTAATCAATTCAGCAGGGTATTAAGTAATGTTTAATCACCAACCTACTCAGATTATCGGTATTGCTAGTGGAAAGGGCGGCGTGGGCAAAACCACAGTGTCGGTTAATCTTGCCGTTATGCTGGCGTCACTGGGTAAAAAAGTGATGCTCTTTGATGCTGACTTGGGCCTTGCCAATGCCCAGCTAGCTCTTGGCTGTCGCACCCCCTTCAATTTCAGTCATGTTCTCTCGGGCGAGAAAACACTGAATGAGATTATAGTGGAGGGACCGATGGGCGTTAAACTGGTGCCCGGCGCCAGTGGCATTCAGCATATGGCCTCGTTAAATCAGGTGGAAACGGCGGGTATTATTCAAGCTTTTTCTGATATTGATGAGGATCTGGATTACTTTATCGTCGATCTTGCTGCCGGCCTGTCTGATACCGTTATGACGTTCTTGTGCGCCTGTCAGCATCGCTTTATTGTACTTAAAAACGAACCTTCCTCTATCGCCGATGCCTACGGCACGATTAAGGTGATGATTCAAGAGCATCAACTCGACCGCATTGGGCTAATACCTAATGGTGTCTACTCACAAGATGAAGGCGAGCGCCTTTTTGGTAGTATTAATTCAGTAATTCAGAATTTTTTAGGTAGCCGAGTAGAGTATTTACACTCGATCACTCAAGATGAAATGGTTCTGAGATCGATAAAGTCTTCTCAGCCGCTGGTCACATTTGCTCCCTCGAGTATTGCAAGTCGCGATTTTAGAGCCCTCGCAAAGGTAGTAATGGCTTTGGAGTCAGATATTCCCATGGATGGGGGGCTACAGTTCTTTGTTGAACGCATCGCGACACACCAAGCCAAAAACGGTTAGAATACGCTATGGCCGATATCAAGCTCTATGAAGATATTCAAAACGCCGATCAGTCCAGTAAGGAACTGCTAGTTCACGTTGGCCTGGTAAAACGTGTTGCCCTGCATCTTAAAGGCAGGTTGCCGAACTTTATGGAGCTGGATGAACTGATTCAAGTGGGCATGATCGGGCTGATTGAGGCTAAGAGTTCCTTTGATGCCAGCAAGGGTGTCGAATTCGAGATATTTGCCAAAAATCGGGTTCGTGGGGCCATTCTTGATCAGGTACGCAAACTGTCCTATCTACCCCGATCAGCTATCGTTAGTATACGCGAACACAACGAAGCTACGGCCCTGCTGACAGGGCAGCTCGGTCGCGAGGCCTCTCAATCTGAACTGGCCGAATTTATGGGCAAAGATGTAGAGAGCTTCCAAAAAGAGCGTGTTCATGCACACAGGTTTCAAACCGTGTCGCTAGAAACCCAGCTGCCAGATACCGTAGACATGCCCGCAGGTGAAAGTGACAACCCAGAAGCCCAGATAGCGCAAGAACAGTTTATGGAGACCCTAATGGCCTCGATCGAGGCTCTGCCCGAACGAGAGCGCACCGTAGTCTCGCTGTACTATGTTGAGGAAATGAACCTAAAAGAAATTGGTGCCGTACTGGATGTTAGTGAATCGCGTATTAGTCAAATTCTTTCCAGTAGCGTTAAGAAATTGCGTAGTTATATCGACGCTAAAGAGGAGTGAGCCTTGGGCCTTTCAGTCTTTAAAAACAAACGCTCTAAGACGGCTAAGCAGGAAGCTAAAAACGTCTATGTCAAAGCTGCAATGCTGTCTGACTCAACGCGTGACGAACGTATGTTTAAGTTGCGCGTGGGCCTGCGTTGTCGGGGACATATGGACAAGGCTTTTATCGAGGGTGCGAAAAAAACTGAAAGTCACCAACAGCTTTGTCTTCAAGCTATTGCTAAGGGTCTTGAACCCCCAGAGCCACCCACTGTTAGTCTATTTCAAACTGCGAAAACACTTAACAAGCAGATATATACTTATTTACCACCAGAATTTTCCGAAGAATTATTTGGTTTAGGTGGGCTTTATCAAACTATGCAGATCGACGCCGCCAAGGCTATTGTCCTATCACAGGACGTTGCGGCGCGAGTTAGTCTTGATCTGGGTCTGGATGAGCCACTTGTTGCGCTGCAGTTTTTGCGTGATGAGATCATGGCTGAAATTGACTCCTCTGAGCAGGCAGAATTTATAGATGGCAAGAGTGGAGAGGATGAGGGTGAGGATGAGGATGAGGACGGATAATAAGTGCTCTCTAACTGACATATAGGCTAATTTCTTATGACTACAGTCCTACTTTTAGCGGTTTTTTTTGGCACCGCGGCCGCGATTGTTCTTATTATTTATTTGATCGACCGTGTCAATATGCTGGAAATAATGACGATGGAAAATCGGACTAGCTCCCCTGAAGCTTCCGTAAAAGCCGACCCCAATGCTGATAGCGTTTTTCTAGGACTGTCAGGGAAAATTCTTTGGGACGCCATGTCCGGAAAGACCCCCGAAGGATTTAATGACAATGACCTTGTTGCACTAAAGAGTCGCTATGAGCACGTACTTACAAAACATATTGAATTACTCTTTAAGGAGGGGGCGACCGACCGACAACAAGGCAAAGCTTTATCCAAACCCAAGTTGCCTGCATCAATAAAGACGCTTCGCGGAACTATTGATTCGTGGATCCCTCCTCAGCATGCCTCGACGATCCATAAGGCCGGCTTTGAGTCTATAGATGCGTCCGATTTAGACAGAACCAGAATCGCCAGTTATTTAGACGATTCCACTGGGCTTTTATTTGCGAGAACTGACATTGCGCTTAGGCAAGCGTTTTCTGAAAAGATGCTTCCTCAGTCGCAAGAGAATGACGACATAACTTTGGAAGAATTGCCCGATTTGTCTACGCCCGAAACAGATGGCGATAACGACAGTATCCTCTAATACTGCCTTGCCTTACTGCGCTCTAATTACGGGGTAAACAACAAGCCCGAGATCTTCAGGGCTGTCTTCCTCGATCACCGTTTCCTCGACGCTGACCTGTGACCGCAGAGCATCAAGGTATTTCGCCCGCTCTAAAGTAACCAATGCCTCGACATCTGCATTGAGTTTTTTTACATCTCTAATGCGACGATCAAAGGACTTGAGCTGCACACCCAAGGTCTTGACTGAGCCGGTTACTGCGGCAACCTGTTTTCCTTGAGCCTTTAGTGCCTTGCTTAAACCTTCCACCTGCTTGGCAACGCGATTAGTTTCAACACTGACGCTTTTGGCTGCTGCTGCGGGCACCTGCTTACCCAGGTCTGTTGTGGCTTTCTCAGCATTACTGACCGCCTCAACGAGAATCATCTGGCGCTCGGAAAACTCGGCCTGGTTAGTCGCTAGTTGGTTTATAGAGAAGTTCATCTGCTCAAAGGTCCCCAGAGCTGTGTTCATTTTTACAACGCGTTTGCTCAACGCAATCATCATCTGATCTATCTGACTAACACGGGTAGATAGCTCAATGGAGATAAAGGCAATGAGTCCAACCGCGACGAACAACGCCGTAATAGAGCTGATCAAAATACGCCCGGAAAGAACCGCACTGGTAGTGCTGGCATCACTTAATTCATTAACTCTTTTCTGTAAATGATCGAGACCATTCTCAAGAGCAGATGAGGCGCGACGACTAACATCTGCAGCACTGTTGGTGGCGTCGGCTGTGTCCAGGACACCCGGCACTAAAACCTCTAGACGTGCCGATATCTCTTTGGCATTTTTTAATACCTGAGCAAAGCGTTCGTAGTCACCTTCATTGGGAACGGCGCCCTCAGTATCTTCATCCAATACCGCT
>Ga0075443_10000877_pt1 | contig 12486 bp, 8 predicted proteins | sample CoawatmetaG00DNA_3_FD_71583 | JGI IMG/M metagenome (GOLD analysis project Ga0075443, IMG submission 71583) | Marine microbial communities from the West Antarctic Peninsula - Coastal water metaG006-DNA | ecosystem: Environmental > Aquatic > Marine > Coastal | place: Atlantic Ocean: West Antarctic... | reverse complement strand
CTTTTCTTTTACCTCGGTAAAAGTACCGACTAACTCAAGTTCAACACCTTGCGGGGTTGGCGCTAAATAGCTAATGTTTAGTGCGGCAGTAACAAATCTGTGCACAGGTAAAGTGCCCATTACCCTTGCATCGTTTCGATAAGCCATCGCTGCCGCGCTGCCGGTGCCATGGCAATCTATCAGAGAAGCTAACAGTCCTCCATAAACAAAACCAGGGATGGCCGTATGGTAATCTTTAGGAATAAATCGAGCGATGGTAACATTTTCATTATCACCACCACGCCAATAGCTTTTTATTTGATGGCCATCAGCATTATTTTTACCACAACCATAACAATGACTTAATTCATCTGGGTAACAATCTTGAAATGCTTCACTGTTCACAATAACTCCCTCTTAAAATTTTTAACAATTCAATTGAAACTATTATGCATCAACATCATTTTCCAACATTAACCAATCGACCGTAAGTTCTCAATAAACTTAACATCATCAGTTAAAGAGCCAAGAAATAATTCTAGATATGTTATACCGATTGATGAATACAGCCATATTAAAATACTTAAATTTATAACGACAGTTCCCAAAAAAATAAAGTTAAACATACGCTTTTGGCATTTATGTCTGAAGACTTGTTGTCCAATTCTAGCTCCTGGCCAACCACCGATTAAAGAAAGTAAATGTAGTGTCCGTTCTTTAATTCGCCATAAACCCCGCTGAGCTTTTGATTTGTCAAACGCATATGCTAAAAAAGTGATTACACTGGTACATAAATACCACAGTAGTAGTTGATGATGAAATTCACCGATAAAGTATGCTGTTATTATCAAAAGTAAAAATAATAGGAGTAAATAATTTAAGAACTTATTAATTTTATCATGCCTTTTTTAGATCCCGTGGTCTCAACAGATGCTTGAACAAAATGAATATAGCTCTCATTAAGTAAAAAATAGATAGTTATCTATCTACTAGAATTTATTTTAAATTTTTATCCTCAATCGAGGTATAGTGCACTGAGCTTATTATTCAAAATTAATCTCTCTCAGGGATTAATGACTCTAAAAGTCAAATTAAATCGTGAGCCCTTAATTTTTAATCTTTTGGGAACTGAATGCTGCCAATAGTGCTGTAATTCGCCAGACATAAGTAAAAGTGTGCCGTGTTTTAGCGGTATGCTGATTTTAGTTGATTTGTCATTGAGTCTAAGCATAAAGTCTCGCTCTTCGCCAAAGTTAACCGAGCCAATGACGGGGTTTATGCCAAGCTCTTTTTCGTCATCAGCATGCCAATTTTGGTAATCCTCACCGTCTCTGTACCAATTCATTAAAACACTATTAAAAGTAACACCTGATACTTTACCTATGGCCTCCCTTATATACAAAAGACCTTTGTTCCATTGTTTGGCCTGTAACGTTAAGCCTGAATAGGTGTAGGTTTTATTACTGTCTGCAACCCAGGCTGAAAAACGAGGTAAATACACTTCCTTACCGTACATTTTTATTTTATCGTGCTGCCAATCAATGTTTATAAAATCAATAGTGCTTAGCGCTGCTTGGTCAATAGACCGCCAGTCTGTTGTTCTCCAATCCCTGGTGTTATTTTCTAAAAAATACTCAATACTTCTATCACTGATTTTTTTATTGAAAAAAAACTCAGAATAAAATAATTTGCCATGGGGAACTATTATATCAAAGCCGTTTAACGCTTCATTCCAGCTCACTGAGTACCCTTCTTCATTAGGAAGATAAAAAGGTAAAATATTGTTATCAGCAAATAAGTCCATTTTAAAATCAAACCTTTAAGATATTATCGTTGAATTTCCAATGCCAGTATGAAGCAATGTCTACCTAATGTTAAATAGATAGCAGTTAATCACTTAATCTTAGCTTAAAAAAAACCGCGTTAAACGCGGTTCTAAACTATCAAGATGAGCTAGCATTCAATATTACGCTTTTGTCTCCTCAATATATTCATTAACAAGTTGACTAAGTACGTTTAAAGGTAAAGAGCCGTTTCGTAAAACAACATCATGAAATTCTCGGATATCAAACTTATTACCCAAGGCTACTTTAGCTTTTTCACGTAATTCAATTATTTTTAACATACCAATTTTATACGCTGTAGCTTGAGACGGCATAACAATGTGTCGTTCTACCATTTTAACCGCATCAGATTTAGCGTTAGGAGTATTCGTTGAGTAATATTGTATGCCTTCTTCACGTGTCCATTGTTTGGTATGAATACCGGTATCAACAACTAGGCGAACTGCGCGCCACAGTTCCATCGCTAAACGACCAAAGTCAGAATAAGGGTCTTGGTATAAACCTATTTCTTTAGGGATCATCTCTGAATATAAGCCCCAGCCTTCAGTATATGCAGTATAACCACCAAATTTTCTAAACATCGGAATGTCAGTTAACTCTTGTTTTATAGCAATTTGCATGTGATGGCCTGGAAGACCTTCATGGTAAGCTAAAGCAGCCATTTGGTAGGTTGGCATAGCGTCCATATCGTAAAGATTAGCATAGTATACACCCGGGCGAGATCCGTCAGGTGCGGGTTGTTGATAAAAAGCTTTACCTGCAGATTTTTCACGGAAAGCTTCAACGGCTTTCACCTTTAATGCCGCTTTGGGTTTGGTTAAAAACAATTGATCTAAACGACCTTCCATATCTTCAATTAAGGCCACCGCTTCATCAAGGTATTTTTTACGCCCAGCTTCATCAGCGGAGTAGTAAAATTGCTTATCGGTTCGCATGAACTCTAAAAACGCGGCAAGGTCACCGTCGAAATCGACTTTTTTCATAATCACACGCATTTCGTCATGAATACGACTGACTTCACTTAAACCAATATTATGAATTTCATCCGAGGTAAGATCTGTGGTGGTGGTGCGTTTTAATGCATTATTAAAAAAAGCTTTACCTTCAGGGAATTTCCAAACACCGTGACGAGTATCTGCTTTAGTTTCTAATACAGTTAAGTAACTAATTAATTGCTCATAGCCAGGTTTTAATGCAGTAGTTAGCGCCAATTCAATGTCAATTAAAAGTGTTGACTTGTCATCTTTACCAAGCTCTATTTTATTGATTTTGCTGACAAAATCATTAAGGATCGTACTATTCTCACCGTCATCAAATGGCGCTCCCGTCAGTATATTAGTCGAGTCACGAATCACATGTTCAAAAACAAATTTAGGCGCGATTATGCCTTTGTCTTCCCTTAATTTAAGTTGGGTGACAAGTTGTTCCATTACCTTTTTAGTGCCATTGACACGGGAAATATAATCTTGCGCTTCTTTTAGATTGCTAATGGAATGTTGGTTAATTAAAAATGCAGGCACTTGTGAATGCTTGCCACGCATTTGATTGACCGGATAGTTATGGAATCGCCATTTATGATCGCTGATACTATTTTCTAAGTCCTGAACAAAAAGGTGATAGCTTATTAACGTTTGAGCATCTAGATCATCAATATTTAATGCTTTTATTTTTGCTAAGTCTAATTTTGTAAACGCTAGTTCTTTGGCATTATTTTCTTCAGAAAGATCATCCCACTTGTCGTAATCTTTTTTTATACCAAGGTAGGTTTGAGATACGGGGTCTCTGTCAACGCTCGCGTTGAATATACTATCAAATAACTGATTGGCTTTTTCTGATTCAGACATAACCACATCGTTAATAGCCGCATTGGCTGTATTTTTTGATTGGCTATTTTTAGTCTCATTTTGGTTCTCAGCACACGCAGTCAAAAATACGGTAGAGATAGCTATTACGAGTAAAGATTTTTTAAAAGTCATGTATAAGTTCTTCTTTATAAAATTTTTGTTATATATTATATCATTTCTCTCATATTTTGAGATGAAAATCAATTCAAGTTTTATAGTATGCCTACTCGCCAGTAAACCTAAGTATGCTGTCTATGTGCAAAAAACAATCAAATGATCAAGAGATTATGATGATAGGGTATTATTGATCTGTACCTATGATGATGATGTCTCACCGCTTATCCCGTAAATACAGTACTAACTTTTTATTTCTTCAAGGTGATTATACAAATGCATCACATGGGCCATCTCATATTCTTTTTTTGATAGCTCACCATAGGCAAAGTGAGGAGCAGTCGCTCCCTGATACTGGTTAAACGCTATCAATGCTTTTTTTAAACGCTTTAAAGCGACCTCTGCGTCTATATTCAAGTGGAAATTGGGTGCGCCAGAGATTAACTCGTTCAGACCACGAGACATTTTACCTTGATGCGAAAAAATCGAGAAAGCTAACTTACCTAAGGTTCTTTTAAAAAAAGGTGATTTGTGTACTGGGAATGAAGACATTGAATATTCTACACTTTGTGCACAATGGGTAAAAATTTGATAAGTATTCCACGGTCCTAACGTTATTAAATTTTGATGAGTTAAAGCCTCAAGTTTTTTTAAAGCCAAGTCAATGGTTAGCTCGTTCTGAGTTGTTCCCTCAATCAATGCTAATGTCCCGCCTGTTAAACCTATAACAACGCCCGTGCTTAGCATTGACGTCTTAATAAATTTTCTGCGATCCATGCTATTCCCTTAAAAGAGAGCTAGCGCCCAGTGGCCGACTTGGTTAAAGACAGCAAAAACATCTTATACTTCGACTATCAATTATTTCTTAAATAAATTCATTAAGTAGTATAAAACATTTAAAAACCACTGAAACGTAGCATTTTCACTAATATTAATGAAGAATGTTAAAAAACAAAATCTTCACTTTTTATCGCCATCATAGAATCAACACCGTTTTCAATACAAGCGGCATGACCTTTTGCTCTTGGTAACATCCGTTGAAAAAAGAACTTGGCGGTATTGATTTTTGCTTGGTAAAAAGCAGTTTCAGTAGTACCTGCTGCTAATTTATCCTGAGCCACTTTAGCCATTTTCGCCCAAAAATAGGCTAAGGTGACATAACCGGCAAACATCAGGTAGTCGACTGAAGCACCACCAATTTCATCAGGGTTTTTAATCGCTTTAGCACCAATACTGACAGTAATTTCATGCCACTCTTTGGCATAAGCCATAATCGGTTGAATAAATTCAGCCATGGCTTCATTGTCGAAGTTTGCTTGGCAAAAATCTGTAACATCTTTAGAGAAAGGTTTTAATATTGCTCCTTGAGTACCAATGATCTTACGCGCCAGTAAATCTAAGGCCTGAATACCCGTAGTGCCTTCATATATACAACTTATTTTGGTATCGCGCATTAACTGCTCCATACCCCACTCTTTTATAAATCCATGGCCACCGAGTATTTGCACGCCATGAGTGGTACATTCAAAACCAAGCTCAGAAAGAAATGCTTTAGCTATCGGTGTTAATAATGCGAGCTTAGTTTCTGCATCCGCTTTTATTGCTTCATCTTTTTCAGCATGACCTATATCGACTAACTGCGCTAAATAGCTAATTAACGCACGACCGCCTTCAGCGATAGACTTTTGCGTCAACAACATTCTTCGCACATCTGGATGAACAATAATAGGGTCTGCTGGACCATCAGGATTTTTTATGCCACTAATAGAACGCATTTGTAAACGATCTTTAGCATAAGTTAAAGCTCCTTGAAATGAAGCCTCTGCTGCTGCCACACCTTCATTGGCGACACCAATTCGAGCAGCATTCATAAAAGTAAACATACATTTAAGGCCACGATTAGGTTCACCAATTAAGTGACCTTTGGCGCTGTCAAAATTGATCACGCATGTGGCATTGGCATTGATACCCATTTTATGTTCGATAGAGCCACAATTAACGCCATTTCTATCGGAGATGGTGCCATCATCATTAACATTAAACTTAGGAACAATAAATAATGAAATACCTTTATTACCTTCAGGAGAGCCAGGAATACGAGCGATGACTATATGGACAATATTGTCAGACAAGTCGTGATCACCGGCTGAAATGAAAATTTTAGTACCTGTTAATGAATAGCTGCCATCGTCGTTTAATTCAGCTTTAGTACGCAACATACCTAAATCAGTACCACAATGAGGTTCTGTCAGGCACATAGTCCCGGTCCAAGTACCGTCAACAAGTTTTGGCATAAACTGCTGCTTTTGAGTCTCAGTACCATGGGCTTCTATTGTTGCTAATGCGCCATGACTTAAACCTGGGTACATAGCAAAACTGTGATTTGCGCCAGAGAATAACTCAGCAATACTGATATTTAATGACTGTGGTAAGCCTTGACCACCAAATTCTTCAGCTTGAGATAACGTTGGCCAGCCACCATCGACATATTGTTTATAGGCCTCTTTAAAACCATCGGGTGTTGTTACCACACCATCAGTCCATGTACAGCCTTGTTGATCACCTATTTGGTTTATTGGGCCAATAACTTGCTCATTTAATTTAGCGGCTTCACCAATAATAGCATCAATCATATCGATGCTTGCATCTTTATAGCCTAAGTGTTGATAGTGATTCTCACAATCAAGCAATTCTTGCATAACAAATTTAATATCTCGAACAGGGCTTTTATATTCAGGCACAGTTAATTCTCCATCTAATATTTATAAGGCTACATGCTAATTCAAGCGATTGTATTATCCAAATGAATAATACTTATACCCAATTATTCATTATCAGTATAAACGATGGTATTGCAGTATAATTTGTTAAATTACAGTCTCATTCGGTTGAAACTATTTTTATCTAAATAATTAAACACATATATTAGTGAGTTTATTGATTTAATAATTAAACTGATTTATTCTTGGTATGAATAGTTGACTATCAATATAATTCATTTGTTTAATCTTATAACTCGACTTAGCATGCTTAAGTAAGATAAATAGAATAATCAATGAACTATAGAAGCTATTTTAGTAGAAAATTAAGAATATAAATAAGTATTCTAAACAGATACCTTATTGGTATATAGTTATATTGTATTAGCAAACCTGTAGTTTTACATACTACAAAAGAGCGCAGTAAGCGCCAATTAAATTGATAAAAATCAATACGTAAAATTAAAATAAATAATTATAATTATAAGCACAGGGGAACTTCATGAATAACAAATCAAAATTTTTTAAGCACTCTTTAATAGCATTAAGTATTGTGGGAGCGCTTGGCTCTTCAGTAAATGCAGCAGAAGAAAATCCGACGGCACAAAATAATGATCAAGATATAGAACGGATAATGGTTACCGCTTCTAAACGTCTTAAAGGTTTACAAGCGTCTCCTATCGCTATCACTGTAGTAAGTGGCTTAGCTGTAGAACAAACCAAAATTATGGATATTGAAGATTTACAATCACTTGTCCCAACTCTCCGAGTAACACCATTACAACGCTCTACTAACACTAACTTCTCTATCCGTGGTTTTGGTAACGGAACTAACAACACAGGTATTGAGCCTTCTGTTGGTGTTTTTATTGATGGCGTTTACCGCTCTCGTGCTGCCGCTCAAATTGGCGACTTACCCAGATTACAACAGATTGAAGTTCTTAGTGGTCCACAAAGTACGTTATTTGGTAAAAATGCCTCTGCAGGTGTTCTTAACATACGTACCCTAGCGCCTTCTCAAGATTTTGAAGGTAAACTTGAAATGGGTTTCGGCAACGATAACCGTCAATCAGTAAAAGGTTATGTTACCGACGGCGTGACTGATAACCTAGCCTTAAGTATTTCAGGTGGTTTTAATCGACGTGATGGTTATACCGAAAGTATTACTGGCTTAGGCAACCTTAACGACCGCGACCGTTGGAATGCTCGTGCTCAAGCGCTTTATGAACCAAGCGAAGATGTTAGTGTTCGTTTTATCGCTGACTACAGTGCAATTGACGAAGCGTGTTGTACGGTCTCTGATGTGATTAATGGACCTACAACTGGAGCTGTTCAATTTTTAGGCGGTGTGGTTAATAGTGACGAAGACCCCTTCTCTTATAAATCAGCGCTTAATATGGACCCTAACAATACCGTAGAAGATGGCGGTGTTTCTATGCAAATAGATGTCGACTATGATGGTTTTGCTTTAACCTCTATTACCGCTCAACGTCGAAATGACCAAACTTGGATACATGATATTGATTACACCTCTTTAGATATTATTAGAGAAAGTGGTGATATTAAAATTGATACCTTCACCCAAGAACTCCGTCTGACCTCTACCGGTACTAATAAAGTTGATTGGATGGTTGGCGCTTTTTACTTTAAAGAAGATGTCGATGCTAAAGATGAGTTATATTACGGTGATGCTATCAGAAATTATTTTGATACCTTGTTTGCTGCAGGTGGTGCTGCTGGCTTAATCGGTCAGATAGAACCACTTTATGGCCTTGCTCCTGGTTCGTTCTTTTCAGACGATACCGATATTGCGACCCAATTTACCCAAGCAAACACCGCTTATTCGATTTTTGGTAACTTTGATTATCACGTAACGGATGATTTTACCGCGACCTTAGGTCTGAGCTATACCAATGATGAAAAAGATGTCACTGTCGCTCAACAAAACAACTCAACCTTGTCAGCTATTGACTTTGGTTCAACACCAACTGTTTATGGTGTGCCCATTGGCTTAACACCAGCAGCTGCTGCTGCTGGCGCTTTAACTCCGGTACAATTTATGCCACCGATGCTTGAAATGCCTAATTCGGTTGAAGATGGTAAGAGCTCTGATGGTAAAACCACTTGGTCTTTGCGTTTGGCGTACGAGTTAAATAATAATGTTAATTTATTTGCAACGGCCGCTACTGGCTTTAAAGCCACTTCATGGAACTTGTCTCGTGATACCCGTCCATTTCCAATGGATCAAAGTGCGTTAGAGTCTGCCGGTCTTAACCAGCCAAACCAGAGCTATGGTGGTCGCTATGCATCACCAGAAGAAGCGACTGTTTATGAATTGGGTATGAAAGCACGATTCAAAAAAGGCGCGTTTAATGTCACTCTCTTTGACCAAACCATTAATGGCTTCCAGTCGTCAATATTTGTTGGTACCGGTTTTGTTTTGGCAAATGCCGGCAAACAAAGTACTCAAGGTATCGAATTTGATTCTGTCTATAGTCCAACAGAGAATTGGACATTGTCTTTAGCAGGTACCTTCCTTGATCCGGTATACGACTCTTTTATCAACGGTTCTGGTGTAGATGGCCCAATAAACTTATCGGGTAAAAAACCTGCTGGCATTCATGAGCAAAGTATTACTGCTGGTCTTACTTATAACTTTGAGCTAGCAAATGGTGCCTATGGTTATGTTCGTACTGATTATCTGTACGAAAGTGACACACGTCTTGTAGAGAACATTCCTGAGTCTATGTCTCGTGAAGTGAACTCAGTTAATGCCAGTGCCGGTTTAACTCTTGGCGATGGTTTAAGTGTTCAAGTTTGGGTGCGTAATTTAACCAATGATGAATACTTCCTTTCAGCATTCCCTGCGCCAATACAGGCAGGAAGCTTTAATGCTTACCCCAACCAACCTCGTAGCTATGGTGCAACCATTTCTTATGAGTTTTAAGTAGAAATAACTTAGGTAGTTATGGTGATAAACATCACTGTAACTACCATTTTTACTTCTTCAAGTTAACATTAAAAACCTTCTAAAATTCCATATAAATAACGTATATTCTTGTTACCTAATATCTCATTTTTTTAATTCATCTGCTTAAGAGTCTGCACTATGTCAATTGAATCTATCTTGAAAGAACGGACATCAGTTCGTGCATTTCTTGACAAGCCTGTACCTAAAGAAACTTTAAAACATATTTTTGATAATGCGCAACTTTCCCCATCAAATTGTAATGTGCAACCTTGGCAAACTTGTGTGGTTTCCGGAAAAACAAAAGATAAGCTAAAAGAAAAATTTATTGCGCTACTCATGAGTGGTGCAACGCCTAATCCAGATTTTAATTGGTTACCTCAATACAAAGGTATTCATCGTGAACGCCAATTTGGCTCAGCTAATGCTTTATATAGCTCACTGGGTATTACTCGAGAAGATAAACAAGCTCGACAAATGGCAATGATACGCAACTGGCAATTTTTTGATGCACCCCATGCTGTATTTTTCACTATGGACAAGTACCTAGATATTATGGGTGCGGTTGACTTAGGTATTTACGCTCAAACATTGTCATTAATACTGGCGGAACATGGCTTATCAAACTGTATGCAAGGGGCTTTAGGGCAATTCCCTGACCCCGTTAGAGAAATATTATCGCTGCCTGAAGATCGCGGGATCTTATTTGGGATGTCTTTTGGCTATGCCGATACGAGTGCGGCAATCAATAAAACCCAAACAGACAGAGAGTCTCTAGATAACGCGGTCACATTTTTTGATTAATATCGAGCAGGTTGACTTATCGTCATACTGAGTAAAATAGACTAATTTAACGGTAATGGGACTGTGTATGAGGCTGAAGCATAAATTTATCTTAGTCGATGACGTTAATATTCATTATGTTGAGTCTTTCTCTGTCTCCGCAATAAAAAAAGATAAACCAACGATGATTTTTCTCCATGGTTTTCCTGAATACTGGGGGACTTGGACAGAGCAATTAAGCTATTTCTCTACTGATTATCGTGTTATTGCCCCTGATTTACCCGGTTATAACCTGAGTGATAAACCATCAAGCCACAGTTTTTACGCGCTACCTAATTTAATCACTTTTATCGCTAAATTTATTAGCCTTCTTAGCCCTAACCAAGCCGTGTATTTAGTTGCACATGATTGGGGGGGCGTTATCGCCTGGCCTCTAGCCGCTTTTCACCCTCAGTTGATTGACAAACTTATTATTCTCAATGCTGCACATCCTAGTACATTTACTAGAGAGATGGCCAGCAACCCAATCCAACGTCAAAAAAGTGCATATATTCACCAACTAATAAGCTCATCAGGTGAGTCATTGTTATCAAAGAATAACTTTCACTACCTCAGTGAAAATATGATGATAAGCGCGCAAAAAAATGTATTTACCGACGAAGTAAAGGAAAAGTATCGCCAAGTGTGGCGTCAAGAAGGCGCCATTAATGGCATGTTGCAATATTATCGCGCTATGCCTCAACTCGCCGCCATTGATAGCAATAATGACCTCTTGGCGGCTTCTAACGTTGAGCAATTAAATGATACCAGCCCAGTCAAAAGTATTTCAACGATAAAAGTGCCTAACATCCGAGTTAATGTCCCGACACTGATATTGTGGGGACAAGAAGACCAAGCCTTCGTTATTGAAAATATTGACGGTATTAAGCAATACGTACCTGATTGCTCAGTTATTCGCTTTGCAAACACCAGTCATTGGCTCCAACATGAAAAACCGGTCGAGGTCAATAATGCTATCGCACTGTTTATTAACGCTTAATAGCTCACTAACAATCACTAACTGAAGGTTTTATGACGATAGCTAATTCTTCCATTAACCCATCGCTTGTTTTTGAAGTGGCTAAAACAGCGCTAAATAAAACCCGAATCATTCCACTTAATATTGAGCGAGCACTGAGTGATAATGAGGTGTTACTCAAAGTAGATAAATTTGCCCTGACGGCGAATAATATTAGTTATGGTATTACGGGTGATACGCTTGGCTATTGGCGATTCTTCCCAACCGAAAGTCCTACCGAGCAAGCACAATGGGGACGGTTACCTGTGATGGGTTTTGCCGATGTTGTATCTTCAAACTGTCCACATATTAAGGTTGGTGAACGCGTTTGGGGCTTTATGCCAATGGCCACCCACGTAAAAATACTAGCAGGGAGGATATCAGCGACTCGATTTTCTGATATAAGCCCTTATCGAGCAGGTTTGTCACCCCTTTATTCAAGCTTTGATCGCGTTCAAAACAATCCTTTTTATCAAGCTAAAAATGAAGATTACGACATATTATTGCGTGGCTTATTTACCACGTCTTGGCTTGTTGATGACTATATGTTTGACCATCACTATTTTAAAGCCCAACAGTATCTGATCACGAGTGCATCGAGTAAAACGAGTATTGCTCTGGCCTTTGCTATTCAACAACGGGGGGAGCGCCCTGCTGTTGGTATTACCTCTGAAGCTAATCGAGACTTTGTCAACTCATTAGGCATCTATCAACAGGTGGTCAGTTATAACCAAATATCTAGTCTAGACCCGAATATTGGCTCTATTTTAGTTGATATGGCGGGTGGTCACAAAACCCTCTCTTCTATTCATCATCATTTTGCCGATCAGTTATATTATTCTTGCCAAATTGGCGCAACGCAACATGATGATATTGATATCAATGACACGCTTTTTTTTGATAAGTTACCCGGAGTAAAACCTAAGTTCTTTTTTGCTCCCAGTCAATTAAAAAAGCGTTCTATCGACTGGGGAACAGACAAAACAATGACGCAAATTAATAACGCATTACTGAGCTACATTCAATATTGCCAATCATTAATAACCATTAAACAGACAAAAGATGTCAACCAAGTTGATGCTATTTATCAACAAGTTTTAGCAGGCTCCGCAGATGCGTCAGTTGGCCAAATTATTTC
>Ga0075443_10000871_pt1 | contig 12560 bp, 6 predicted proteins | sample CoawatmetaG00DNA_3_FD_71583 | JGI IMG/M metagenome (GOLD analysis project Ga0075443, IMG submission 71583) | Marine microbial communities from the West Antarctic Peninsula - Coastal water metaG006-DNA | ecosystem: Environmental > Aquatic > Marine > Coastal | place: Atlantic Ocean: West Antarctic... | reverse complement strand
GGTCTACCAGGGACGTAAGCTTGCAGTAGTAGAAGCCAAGAAAGAACAATTGTCTTATACCGAAGGCGTTCGCCAAGCCAAAGACTATGCTACTCGACTTAAGTGTCGTATTGCTTATGCCACCAATGGTCATGAGATTTATCAGATAGATATGCTCACGGGTGATGAGTCTCTGGTTGATGATTATATGTCTCCTAAGCAACTCTGGGACCACACCTTTGGAGACTCTGGGAGCACCATAGAACCAGGCTTCGCTAGCGTGTGGAGAAAGCGTTTTGCGGGCATTCCCTCCGATACTAAGAGCGGCAGCTGGACGCCTCGGTACTACCAGGAGAACGCCATTAATGCGGCCCTAGAGGTGGTTGCACAGGGTGGCAATAGAATCCTTCTAACCCTTGCCACAGGTACAGGAAAGACAGCTATTTCCTTCCAGATTGCATGGAAGTTATTCAATAGCCGCTGGAGTCTGTCCTCTCAGAAAATACCTGACGAGGGTGGCAGAAGACCCCGCATATTATTCCTGGCAGACCGCAACATATTAGCCAACCAAGCCTTCAATGACTTTGGTGCTTTTGGTGAGAATGCACTCGCTCGCATAGAGCCCAGTGAAATCCGAAAGAAAGGCAGAGTGCCTAAGAATGCCAGTGTCTTCTTCACAATATTCCAGACGTTCATGAGTGGTAAGGATGACGAGGGTAACGATGCGCCTTACTTCGGTGAGTACCCAAAAGACTTCTTTGACCTAATCATTATCGATGAGTGTCACCGAGGTGGTGCTAATGACGAAAGCAGTTGGCGTGATGTTTTAGATTACTTCTCTCCTGCTATTCAGTTAGGTCTCACAGCGACGCCAAAGCGCAATGACAATACGGACACCTATAGATACTTTGGAGACCCTGTCTACAGTTACACGTTGAAGGAAGGCGTTAATGATGGCTTCCTCACACCCTTCAAGGTACACCCCATCGTAGGTACTATGGATGAGTACTTGTATACCCCAGGTGATGGTGTGGTTGTAAAGGGTGAGCCTGAACAGGGAAGACTTTATAAGGAAGGTGACTTCAATAGAATTATCACCATCCCTGAGCGTGAACAAAAGCGTGTTCAGTACTGGATGGATAAGATTAATCCCAAAGAAAAGACCATTGTCTTCTGTGCAACTCAAGAGCACGCAGGAACTGTCAGAGACTACATCAACCAGTATGCGATTAAGCAGGGATGGACCACCAACAGTAGCTACTGTGTTCGTGTTACCGCCAATGATGGCAAGGCTGGAGAATCAGACCTTAAGATATTCCAAGATAACGAGAAGACCATACCAACCATCCTGACCACCTCTCGTAAGCTATCCACAGGTGTTGACGCTCGTAATGTGCGTAACATTGTGCTGATGCGTCTCTGTAAAAATATGATTGAGTTCAAGCAAATCATTGGTCGTGGAACGCGTGTATACGAAGGTAAAGACTTCTTTACTGTTTATGACTTTGTTAAAGCGCATCACAACTTTGCTGACCCCGAGTGGGATGGTGAACCACTACCACCTGAAGAATGTGCGACTTGCAGTAATAACCCCTGTACCTGCGACCCTGTCCCTTGTGACGAGTGTGGCTTCTTTCCTTGCAAGTGTCCGAAAGTCTGCAGTGAGTGCAACAATGACCCATGCGCCTGCGAGAAAGCCGCATGTCCGGAGTGTGACTCTAGACCGTGCATCTGTGAAGCTGCCCCCTGCGATGACTGTGGAAATACCCCCTGCACCTGCGGAGAAAAGGTTGTCATTAAGTTAAGCGATGGCAAGACTCGACAAATAAAGCATGTGTCATCAGTCATGTACTGGAGTCCTGAGGGTAAGCCAATCACCGCCAGAGAGTTCGTTGAACAGATGTTCGATGACCTACCTAGGTTCTTTGAAAATGAAGACCAGCTACGTGATATTTGGAGCACTCCAGATACTCGGCAGAAACTATTGTCCGACCTCGCAGAGGCTGGCTATGACGACGAAAAGTTAGATGGAATGAGGGAGCTGATAGATGCTAGAGATAGCGATGTCTATGACGTTTTAGCTTATGTGGCCTATCAGTCTGAGACTCGGACTAGGTCTGAGAGAGCTTCGGTAGCTTCCTCATCTATCAGGCAAGCCTTTGCCGACCCCAAGCAGCTAGAGTTCATTAAATTCATCTTGGACAAGTACATCGAGGACGGAGTCAACGAGTTGGCAATGAGTAATATTAAGAGCCTTGCGACACTGAAGTATGACTCTGTGACTGATGCGGCGAGGGTGCTGGGTTCTGCATCTGTTGTCAAAGAGACCTTTGTAGGGTTTCAAAAGTATCTATACCAAGCTCCCTAACTGGTCTCCCTAAAAGCACTAAAAGGTAGAAAGGTTTTAAAAGAGTTCTTGTTAGTATTAAACGAGCAATATCGAGGCGATGATGAAAAAGACAAAATTACATTTTGGCAATGCGGAAAATAAAGACCAAGACAGGTTCGATGAATTACAGTTGGGCATGAGTGAGGACGATATGGAGAAGGGAATTTCGGCTTTAGTCGAGCTATTTGAAAGTACGAAAGCTGATAATAACGACAAACAGCAGGCAATATTAGACCAGCCCAGTGGGAAGACAACAGACCCAATTTTGAAGCAACTACAGTCGCGAGGGGTGCAAGTGACGCAGGAGATGTATCTAGCCTTCGCACATCCAGAGGGAATGGACGCGGAGACAGAAGCAATGCTTCCAGAGGAATTCCACAGCCTACCGGTGAAGTAGAATTACCAATGCTCCTCAAGAATCATTCATCATGATAACCCAGGAGAGAAGTGAATGAGCCAACTAGAATTCGACAGTGACCAGGTAATAGCGCATCTAATTAACAATACTGACTTACTTAAGACGTTTGTCGGCAGTTTTGGTGGGACAATGAGTGTCGAATCTCAGGACTTCTTAGGCTATTGCGAGGATGAGATATTAACTGATGCCACTAAGATTCATTATGAGGTCGCATATGGTAGTTATCCCTTTCACTTTTCGGTCATGGAGCACAAAGGCGTATTCTTCGTCAATGGTCTCGAATTGGGGGACTTTGGCTACTTTTTGAAGAAGGAGCATGCTGTTGCCAAAGCGTTAGAGCTTGCCGCAGAGTGGCCGATAGAAAATTATGAAGATGATGACGAAGATGAAGATATCGAAGAGCGCCTAAGCGACTCAATTGACAACATATCCGAGGAACAGATGGAGGCTATCAGTGAAAAAATGCTAGGTCGAGGACTAGTCAGATGTTGTGTGCCTGAGGACAACAGCGAGTTCACCCGTCATCGTTTGGAGAAACAAAAACAACAAAAAGGTAAGGTTTAACGGCTTTTTTGAAGACCAGAATCATTTCACCCCATGGGGGGTCCTTATAGTGGCCAGGAATCCTAAACCGAAAAACGTATTGGCCCAAAAAACTCCATGTTTAAGCAAAATAATCTATACTAATATGAGTACTGGTAACTACCGAAGGTTTTCCTATGAATAGAATTTTACAAAGTACCGTCGCCATAGCGCTTTTTTTCCTGAGCTTACAGGCGCACGGAGCTAGAATTGAGGGGTATCAAAAGCTACCAGACGGTGATTATCAGTTTTCGAGATACATGCAGACAACTGCGAATAGTAAGTTCTATCTCTCCTTCACAGCGCTATCCCCCGAGGATGTCACATTGACTCTTCAGGCTAATGGAAGCAGTACAGATTTGGCACGGTTTTCTTTGGAACCGGGAACTGAGTATAAATTTCCTCATGATGAAAAGTCGATTACCCTTTCTGAACCAGGGAGTTATACATTTGTAATCAAGGCAAATAACTCAGACAAAGCCGATTCGCTTACAATTTTAGTGGAGCAGCCTAAGCAGAGTTTTTCTTCATCTAGCGAAACCATCACTCAATCGATGAATATCAGGTCCTCTGAGGGAAATAGTGTGAGCGCATTTAGCACCAATATCGCACAGTACTCACAGTCTTACAAAGCAGCTAAGCCAATAGCAAACACAACAAGTACTCGCTCAGCAGGTTCGAAAATCTATAAACAATATTCGAGGGCAGTAGCATTAATAGAAAGTGAAAATTCTCTGGGTTCTGGCGTTTTTATCAAAAGTGACTTAATTCTGACTAATAAACACGTAGTGGGTGACGCATCGCAAGTAAGAGTTGCTTTGCAGCCAAGTGGCTTTGCAAAAGTAAAAAATGCAAGGCGTTACGAAGGTACGGTGATAAAATATGATGATGAAAAGGACCTTGCTCTCGTCCAACTTAACTTACCGGTTAAAGATGTCCCGAGAGTAGAACTTGCTACAGAAGATGATGTGGAGGTGGCAATGCAGGTACATGCGATAGGTCACCCCCGAGGGGAACACTGGAGTTATACACTCGGATACGTGAGCCAACTGCGTCCTGACTATTCATGGCTAGACTACTCTGCAGATGTAATCCAAACTCAGACTCCAATAAATCCAGGTAACTCGGGTGGACCCCTTCTCGACAGTGAAGGTCGCCTTGTTGGTATAAATAGCTTTGGGAATACAGAATCACCTGGGTTGAATTATGCCGTAGCATTTACATCAGTGAAAGAATTTTTAGAAAGTAAAGCCTCCGTAGTCACCAAAAAAAAATCTGAGCCTAAAAAGAAAGAGCCTTACTGTGAAGATGACCGACTGAAAAGTGGCGCCCCAATTACCCGATGCGACAACGACCATAATGGGGTGGCGGATCGATATCTCATAGATAAAACTGCGCTAGGTGGCTATTTTGAAGTTTATTTCGACAAAAATGAAAATAAAATCTTTGAGCTCATGCTTCGTGTAGTGCCAATAGATGGCGCTGAAGATGTGTGGGTATTCCATGTAGATGCTGATGAGATTCAAGATTGGACTCGAGTGGGCGCAGACTATGACAGAGATTGGACAGTAGACGAGTGGCTTTAATGCCCGCCTCGCTCTGAGAAAAATGAGACTGCTAATAAAATTCTGTGTAGCTCTTTTACTCCTGGCATCTAGTATTTCTTGGGGTGTGACTCAGGAGCAATATGACAAGTACTACGACGCTAAAATAAACGGCGACTTCAATAGGGTAATGGAAGTCGTCACTCATATCTTTACCACCAAAGACCCTGCCAAACTCACAATTGATGATTATGAAATTCTTTCAACGGGACTTGGGTTTTATCATCAGTTTAATTATGACTTTGATGAGCAGCAGCAAAAGGCATTTGTTAAATTTTTTGAGATGCCTGAGAGCTCAGATAAACTTAGAGCACTCGACATACTCAACTTCACCTGGTACTCATCTTGGGAAAACCAAGTAGACTCCGATTATAACTTTCTGATGAAACACTGGGATGCATTTGCATCCGATGACGCACAGGTCGGAATGTCACCGGGTGTATATTCTCTTGTCAATTGGAGACTTGCCCAACAAAACATGTATGCTGGCAATTTTGTGGCAGCGGAACTTCGAATGCTTCAGGCGTTCTTTTGGCATGGCGCAGAACAAATAACCTATCCTTGGGAAGCTGCCCTCTTTTTTAGTAGAGCTAGCCTTCTGTATCACTCAATGGGTAAGGCCGAATTAGCGATATCACTTGCAGAGCACGCGCATGAAATAATTAAATTATTATCAGATACCCCGCACCTGTATCTCCAAGAAATAATATCAAATTTAGTTGAGGTGGCTGTGCTGCATGGCCATATTGAAACGGCTGAGTTGTATTTAAGCATTCTAGATGAAAACTCGGTTGACTTTAGAGGAGCGATAGACCAACAAGCCGAACTCGTTTTATCCACAATGGATGCATATATTGCTATCCGCACATTAGATATAACGCGTGCCGCACTAGCTCGTGAGCGATATAATAATTCTGGCTGGAAATTCGAGTCCATTAATGGTGATTATTTTTTCCAATACATGGAATCATATCTAGAGGCGATGGAATCGAAAAACTGCTCTAGTCGAATAAAATTTGATTCAGGGCAAGTCCTGGACCAGTCGATTGCAAATGTCATGCGAATTCTAGAAATCGATGCACTCTCATTTTGTAGGGATTTCCGAGGCCTCAATAAGCTACTAAAAAATCTAACACAATTTCTGCACGCCTCTACCGAAGCGTCATATGATTCACTTTCAAGAGCGCTTGAACCGTATTCGCACTCCATTTGGGCGGAGGAAATCGTGCTAAAAGCCCTATTCCGCGTGCAACAAAACCAAGGCTATCTCAATAAAGACTTAACAAAGCTAGCGATAGAGTTTTTCTTGAAATCAGAATCATCACCCGCAGAAAGAGAATTAGAGTCTCTAAGGCTCGCGAAAATATCAAAATCCCCACGAGTTGAAGGAAATGTCAGAGCATATTTTAATTTATTAAGAGAAAGAGATATCTATCTTTCACGTATGTTTAATGACTTTTCCACGAAAGTTATTAAGCTAGCAAAAGAAGGTTACCCCTCTGACAAGATATTCCCATATGTGGAGAATCCGTGGGAATATAATATTATTAATGCTAGAAATAATGTTGAAAGCTTTGTTACTCAATTACCGTCTAGAACTGTAACCGATATTCAAAATAATCTTTCTTCCCATCAGGGAGCCATATTCAGTATCGATAGAGGTCATCATCAACTTAGTTGTTTTGTGTCCAGGAAATCCTATGCCTGTGAGGCGCTAATAACGACGGATGAATATATTGACGCACAACAATCAGTGGTTAATGCTATTAAGAAAGGGTCTTTATTGGGAATCTCTCACGAAATTGATATTATTTCGAAGACAAACTTCCCACCCAGACTTCGATTGCTAGCCAGTAAAAGTCATGAAATATTTTATGTTCCAATGGCTGATGACTGGCGCCTACCATTGAACTTGCTTTGGGATGCATCTGGGATACCAGGAGTATTAATCGTATCACCCACCCTAAGTGGTTTGTCTCATAAAGATGCTGAAACGGAAATATCTACACCTCGGTATTCATATACTGGTATTGGCGACCCAGACTATAATGTTCAATCGATTAGTTCACTATCTAGCCTTTCAGACATTAAGGGTTTCAGCTTGCGTTCTGCAGGATATGCTGAGCAGCTTTCTTCTCTATCGCAGCTTCCTTCTTCAAGGAAAGAAATCGAGAGTAGTCGAGACAACTTTGAAGACAATACTCGAGTGTATCTTGGCTCCGAGGCTAGTGAGGACAATTTGATGGATGCTGATTGGTATGATTCAGAAATCATCCATTTTGCAACCCATGCGCTTATTAGCGGAGAGATGAAAGGGCTAGAGGAACCCGCAATTGCGCTATCAAGACCTACAAGTGGTGCCGTATTCGATGGGCTTTTGACTGCCACAGACATAAGGGGATTCAATTTTCCGAATAGTACTATCGTGTTAAGCGGGTGTCGCACAGCTACTGACTATGGGAAGAATTCAGCAAATGGAATTACGGGTTTGTCATTAGCATTTTTAACTCGGGGAGCTAATAATCTTGTTGTAACACAGTGGCAAGTGCCAGATGAGTCATCTTCTCGATTGGTGTCCAACATCACAAAAAACTTGTCTGCTGATGTATCAGCTAACTCACTGCAGAAAGCTGCTAAGGCTATCGGAGCTGAATATCCTGACCCATTTGATTGGGCAGCCTATATCTTCATGAGTATCCCAGATAGATATAATAAAGAGACGAAAATTTCCACTTCTGCCATCGATTTTGATTCAGAGATTAGTACTGAGGATGTTCCTATTGATGTATCTCATAAGGAAGTTGGTGGAACTTATTTTATTGGTGTTTCTACCAAGGATGAAAGTACATTAGATAAATCCTTTAAGATTTATCAGTTACATAATAACGAGTATCGACTTATATCTAGTTTCGATGGATATACCGGGTGGTTCATAGATAGTCCCAATGGAGTGTATGCGTTTTTGGTTTCTGATAGTGAGGGCATAATTGTTGAGTTTAATCAATCAATGACACAGTGGAACAATCAGATACAGCTATTCCATACTAACAATAAGAATGTTTATGATTATTCGCGACCCAAGTCATCGAATAGTGGCTTTATTTTCGCTTATAAGGCTGGTTACCCCGGCGAAAAGAACCTTTTCGTGAAAATGCTGACAGTTGGTTTTGACTTAAAGACTATTTCCGAGCGAGATATAACATCCGATATATTTGGCGTTGATATCCCGAAGCACTACATTGAAGATAGTTTATGGCACATTTCCATTCAGGGGAAAGACGTTAGTTTGGCTATATCTCGGGGTTTCACTGAGCCATTTTTTGACCTAAGTAGGGGCACATGGGAGTATCCTAATATACACCATACCTACTTTTACAATTATAGCGATGGTGAGTTTGAATCGGTTTTTCTGAGAAGACATACAAAGGTGCTGGGTGTTATGGATTCCTCTGGTCACACCTTTTTCGCGGCGGCAGGAAAAAATAATGCTCTCGCGCTCGTTTCGTCTGATGGCGAATTAATTGATGTCAATGAAGAGCTCGCTTATATCGATTGGGTCTTGCCATTTCAGTACAAAGAAAACAGTTTTTTATCTGCATCATCGTCAAAAATGTACTCCGAAAACTCATATTTTAAGATTTTTGAAAGCTCCTTAGACCTAGTACCATCAAATGTTGAGCCCGATGAGGGTGGTCCCATCAACCCTGACCATGTGGTAGAGACCATTCGCGTGAGAGACCTGGAAGCATCTAAAGGCATATCATCGGAGCGAAGCTTGTCAAATGCTCTCTCCTTTCTTAGTACAAAAAAATGGATTTATCAGACGTCAATTATTGACCTATCAGCGGGTGACTTAGAACCAGTTGTAACATTTCCATCCACTCCAATTAGGTATTTTCCAGTGTCGTTTTTGTCAAAGAACAACTTATTAAAGAAAATTGATATCGTTAATTACAAAAGACTTGAGTTGAGAGATATCAGTCACGCCGTTAGTAATAGATAATTGCACTTGGTACTTGGTACTTGGTACATCAATTTTTCTTTAGTAAATTTTATACCGCTGACCAACTATTCGAGCCTAAATTGAATATGCTCTTGCTGGAGCTGTGTCGTGGAAAAGAGCACGGTTTAATAGTTTTTTTGGTCTCCATAATCGTTTGAACCTATGGGCTCCCTTGCTGTTACCACTAATTCTGAGTATCACTAGAGCCCCGTGTCTTAAATGCTAAAACATTTGAAGGTGTAGCCACCTGAAGAGGGATTAGATGCTCGTGCACCTTCAAAGAGGCATCATAGAGCGTTCTCATTATTTTCGACTGACTTATACCCTCAGAACCATACCTAAGAAGATGCTTACTGACACCTCTCTCAGCGTCTGACCACCCAGCTATAGAGGCAATACTTAGAACCGACACGCCGGCCTCTTGGGCATTTATTTTGAATGTATGGCGTAATCCATGGGTCACAGCTGTAGGATTACCAGTCACCCGTCGAATGATTTTCTTCAGAGTTGCACTGGGTGCCGATTCCGTCGTTTGTTGCAGCCAGAGGATAGTGCTATCCAAGTGCTCTCTTATTAAGTCTACGCCTAATACTACTGGGATAATCCGCTTACGGGCAGCCCTCTTAGTCTTATTTGCGACTTTGATGTGGGGTAAATCAGAATCAAGGCCAATATCACCAGGCGTAATCCGCTCTATTTCACTAACCATCATTCCACCCTGTAAACACAGGAGTAATGCCACACCGTACTTGGGCGCTATAGAGCTCTGAGGATTAAATATCTCTTTAGCTAAAGCAATCTGCTCAGATGGCTCGAGAGGCAGTCTTGCCATAGGCTCAGAATGTTTTATGAGAGGTAATTCTATGTGCCATCCGAGGCGATGCTTTCTCGAGCCGAAACGGAAGCAGGAGGCTACATCTGACAGTTCCCGTATAAGACTTTGGCTTTTCACCTTTTCTTGACGCGCTGCGACGTATGCATCCATCCCATCATTGATGTGCTGCAAGGTCAAAGGACCGAGTGTTGTATCTCCTGCCAAACTAATCCATCTAGCCCAGTAATTAAGTGCTTTTCGCCCTCCCCTTGTACTTCCATCAATTCCACGATATTCAACATACTCATTCCATAAGCTACTCAGCGTGCGTGGTTTTGCCTTGTCCTTGTCTAGCAACTTAGCATAAGCTTCTTTGATGATTTTCTCTTCCAGAGTAAGAGGTTTTTTTTCATAGAATTTAGCCGAAATCGATTCAATCTCAGGTATAAAGGCATCCGCATGGTCCGTTTCATGGAGCTGCATTTGCTGTTGATTAGCCTCCTCAGCTATCGACACATCAACATCCTTTAAAACTCTTATAAATTGCCCAGGCTTGAGACCTCGCTTTCTTAGAAAATCTGCGGCAGCAATATCCAACTCAGAGGCTGTGAGTGCTTCTGGGTCTGAATTTTCGATGAGTAACTTGGCGCGGTTAAAAGCCTCTTCAGCTTCAATAGCACGCTTTTTAAGCTGTACTTCTGAAGCAGAATTAATATAGAGTTTTAGCGGATAAGTAAACGTTTTACGTCCGGATAGGTGCCGCAATCTAAGCGGAAAGTCTCTTTGATAGTGATAGGTCCCTGCTCTAGCTCTAACGTATTTTGGGAGAACCATTGCTACACTCCTGTCATAATTCCTGTCATAGAGTGGGGTCGTAGGCTACAAAAGTCAACAAACACGGGGGTATTAGGCAAAAGAACGAGTCCGGCCACTGGTACCACGAACGCCCTGAAGCCCCTGTAAGCACTAGCCTATAGGGGCTTTTTAGTTCCAAAATCGCTAATTCCTGTCATAATTCCTGTCATAGATTACATTTTTATAACACTTTGTTAAAAGCGGCTTTTTGCGAATTTTTTTGGCGTAAGTCATTGATTTTAAACGATAAATAGGGTTTTATGCTGTTTTTATTTTCACGCGGCATTCCAAGCCGTGATTTTCAAAGGCCTGCACCAATTCTCTCGCCGCCAAATTAGCAGCTCCTTGAGGCACCAAAAGTCCATCGTGCATCGAATATGCGGGCACATCATGACGCTCCCTGAGAGATTCCATGGCAGCAATAACAGCTTCGCTCTCTAGATACATCAAATCAGCCCAGCTTATGCCAGACGAAGGCAACTGACGCAGGACGGGAATGGCTTCGCATGTCATTTGGCCTACCTGCTTCATGGTGAGGCTGCCTACGATAATGCCTTTGTCCAAAAGTTCTCGTTTAGCATATACCGGCCATCTCGATGGGAATGTCCCGCTACCAAATGCCGATGTTACCCACGCCTTCACAGTGTCCCTATGGAGACCTTCGACCTCATAGATATCATCTCTAGACGGAAGTGCCTCCCCGCGCACTCCATGAAATATGGCGAGATAGCTTGCATTGATATCTACCTCAACAGCAGGCTCCCCATTTATCCTTATCGTTTGGAGGCGCTTCTGCTTTCTCATTCGCTGATAACTATCTGGACCAAGACAATTAAGTCGACCTCCCTTGTTCCAGTAGAAATCAGGTTGGTCTCCTAGATTAAAAATACGGTGATAGCCTTCAAAAGTCGCTCCCTCCAAGTCTTGCCTGTTGAGATACTCATTTATCTCTTGAGTTTGCCTTTGTAGTCTCAATGAGGTGCTGTCATGCACTATCTTGATTTGTCTCCCTGGTGTCTTTTGTCCTTTGCGCACCGATGAAGCTGCCCGCTTCTTAATGACTTTTGTGGGTAACTTTCGTATGTAGTGATAGTCGCATCTGTCAATTGAGACGTTATGGTTAGTTGCTATTTCGATAAGCGCTTTGGTCGCCCTTATTCGAGTTGAGAGACCTGGGTTAAAGGCCTTGCATTTCTCTCCCCCGGCATAAAAAGGATTGCTACGATTACTCCCTGCCGCCCTCTCTATATACCCAGCCTTCTCTAGGAGACTCATGACTCTTCTGAAGTTATCTGCTGTGACTGGAGCATCCATAAAAGTATCGTTACCAAAGCTCCTGTACACCCAACCATGCTCCTTTCGTTGCGCAGCGCATATGAGTCCCGCCAAGATAAGGCCTGTCGTTACCTTAAATGCTTCAAGACTCTTCTTGCTTCGACTCCTAAGCCTCTCCTCTATTGCAGTCAGCGAAGTCGCTATGGTCTGCGTGAAAGCTCTAGCTGCCAGAGATTTATCGCAAACCTGGAATGATAAGTAGGTCGCATCTTTTAGGTTGGGGTATTCTTCTTGGTAATCAAACATCTTATGCCTCCTAGTACACCCCGGGCATTGGTTACCAAGGAAATACAGTAATAGGTGATATATCTCTCTAAGGAGTACCTAGGTCTCTTAGGTCTACTAGGGTCCTTGGTCTAGGGAGTGCCTAGGTCACTAAGGTCGACTAAAGTCACTGGTCTGGGTGGTACTAAGGATAGGAGAGATTAGTTAAGAACAAGCCAGGTCCCGAGCTATCAAAAGACTAAGATTTCATTGGACATGTTCTAAAGGTGGACATAATTAATTCTGAGGGTTTTCCTTTAGTTACTAGATAAGGGTATTATTTGCTTGTACATATAGCCTAAGACCTCAGGAAGCTC
>Ga0075443_10000869_pt1 | contig 12584 bp, 9 predicted proteins | sample CoawatmetaG00DNA_3_FD_71583 | JGI IMG/M metagenome (GOLD analysis project Ga0075443, IMG submission 71583) | Marine microbial communities from the West Antarctic Peninsula - Coastal water metaG006-DNA | ecosystem: Environmental > Aquatic > Marine > Coastal | place: Atlantic Ocean: West Antarctic... | reverse complement strand
TCTTAGTTATCAAAGCGCTGCACTGGCACATCTAAAGAAATTGACTAGCGGCATCTAGGCCCTGAGCGGGCGCACAGGTACCGCCAAGAGTAGCTGTCTACTTAACACTGTGACCAGACATGTCCCTACCTAAGATCGGCACCATACTTATCGCCTCCCAAAGATCTCGTTCAGCAGCGCGATCATATTAGTCTAATGGCGACTTACGATCATTGTGCCCGAAAAACCAAAGCCCCAATGCACTCATGAAGACAAAGTGTTCATCTGCAGTGCTTTCGGCACCCGCGTTTACTAAGATAACGTTTTTCTTCTCAAACCGACCTAAACCACCAACGGCCTTATCTTTATTTCTGATTGTATAGCCGGTTGCTTTTGGGGATTGACGCTTATTACCAACGCCACGATGCAGCGAAACAGCCTGCAGCTCACGACCGTCTGGCAGCGTTATTAAAGCCTTACGATTTTGTATCGGCTCACCCAAAGAAAACTTTGGTTTTTTTATAAGGTAGCACAGCTAGAACGGCCATTTCTTCACCGCTTTGCATCACACACTGATAATCAATGGCATTTTGACGGTCGAATGAAAACCCATAAACTTCAAGCTCTTTAACCTGTCCCGAACAGAATAAAGTCCAGGTGCCGTAAGTATCATGGACAAGCGTTATTTCGGTGGAGGATTTTCTCTTACCAAAAATCATAAACTTACTGCTAGATTTCCTATTCTTCCACGTCCCTGAATATGGCCCGATATTTAAGTCATTAGTTTTGTAATTGAACTTCATGAGTAATGAATTTGTCTCATAGGCTACAGATTCACTAAAGTTTGCTCCAAAATCTGTGTCAGGTACTTTAAAAAATGCTAGGGCCGGCACAGCGGAGGTTAATGCAATCCAAAATATAACATTAATGATTTTTTGTTTAGACATTATTTAGTTCCAAAAAGTTATTATATGTTTATAAGAAAGAGTTCCCAAACACTGCGAATGCTACCCCGCTGTCAGCTATCTAAAGTGAAACCATTTGTCCACCTTCTCGCGCTGCACAGCAATAATAGCATGGTTTATAAAAATTATTAAAAACCTCGTATATAGCGCGAAGAATAGCCCACGCCTGTCAGACAACAGCAAAAAAAAGACACCTTAGATTAGACCTAACTATCTGCTTGACGGCAGTAGCTGTCATTTTGGCCCTGCAGGGTTGTAAAGCCCTCATCTCTCGCCGATGCGTCTATGATTTCCTTACATTGACGAGTTAAGTAGGCTCCCTTAATTATATTTAACCAAGATTGACGAGTTTGATAATAAAAAGCCTCGGTAATCTGCTGATTACCGAGGCCCTTAGCTTACGGTCTTAATCTATCTCTCATAAATTTTCGAGTCTTTTAAAAGCATACCCAATAGTTGCATCAACATAGGTGTTGGAAACGCTTGAGTTAGTAGCTCCGTCACCGTTACTATCGACGCTAACGGTCAACAGCTCGCCAGTGGCATCGTAGGTATTGGTGATGATTTTATTCGCAGTACCGTCGACGTTAGTGTCGTTGCTATCGGTTAACTGATTGCCATTGGCATCATAGGTGTAGGTGTATATGCCATTCGCGGTACCGTCGCCGTTAGTGTCGTTGCTCTGAGTTAACATATTGCCATTGGCATCATAGGTGAAGGTAAAAGTGTAATCCGGAGTACCGTCATTGTTGGTATCGTCTATTTGCGTCAAGGTATTACCATTGGCATCAGAAGTAAAGCTGCTAACACTATCGCCACTACCGTCAGCGTTAGAATCGAAACTCACCAGCGTCAGATTATTTGCGCTATTGTAGGTATTAGTGCGGATACTATTCGCAATACCGTCAGCGTTAGCATCAACGCTCTCAGTTAACGTTTCGCCTTTGTCATTATAGGTGTTGGTTGTGACTTTATTCGCAGTCCCGTCAGCGTTAGAATCGACACTCTCAATTAACTTATAACCATTGGCATCATAGGTGTTGGTTGTGACTTGATTCGCAGTACCGTCGCCGTTAGTGTCAGAACTTTGCTCTAAAGTATTGCCATTGGCATCGTAGGTGAAGGTGAAAATAAACTCCGCAGCACCATCAGCGTTAGTATCGAGGTTCCAAGTTAACATATCTCCATTAGTATCGTGTGTGAAGGTGCTGATTGAATTTGCAGTACCATCATCGTTACTGTCGGTGGATCTGGCCTGTTGCGCCTTAAATGAATGGGGCGTCGATTGTGCTTCATAAAAATGATTTAAGGCAGCACCCGGCTCCTTGATGAACCCAGAACTGATTAAGTCTCCTGTCACTGCTGCATTCATCAGTTCGATTAGCGCGGTAGAGCTCTTGAAATCGTCAAAATTCATGGTGATGTCAATTGTTACACTATCAATAATGGCGCCCATTCCGTCGGCGATGGTAATGCCATTGCTTGCATCTTTATCACTGTCTAGTGCCTGCAAAAGTACCAGTAAGTTGGACAGCTTCCTGAAAGCAACAGCATCTGGTTCACTTTGCCTTCCTGGGAGGGCAAGGCGCAAAAGCTCGTTAAATGTGGTTGGTAAATCCGCTCCAGAAATCAAGTCCAAAGGCGTCATTTCTGCGGCGGCCGTGGCACTTTCCCCAAGTTGAAACGTGCCTATTGAGAAAACAACCGATTCACCAGCTTGATATTGAAAAGTACCCCTCGCATCCGTCACGCCTGATTGAGTCGTTGTTGTGTACGTAAGCCCCTCAACGGCGCTGTCAGTAAAAACACCAGATAATACGGGTTCAACCACTTCTACCGTGCGTGTTACAGCTGTTGCTGCATTACCCGCTGCATCACTGACGTTATAGGTGACTGTGTAGTTGCCCACTGTGTCTATATCAACGGGATTAACCGTAACAATGCTACTGGTAATCGACCCGTCAATATTATCAGTCGCTGTTGCGCCTGCATCGGTATAGGCCATACCCGCCTCAAAGCTGATACTGGCATCACCCACCAAACTAATTACGGGAATCGTGACATCTTTATTGGAGCTTCCACCACAGCCGGTGAGGGCGAATAGTGTGCAGCAGGCCAGGGCCAATACTGAGTAATTTTGTCTAATCATGAGTACCACGCGCTTCTATTTAATATTATTAGGTTAAGACTAGATTAATCAAATACTGACAAATGCCGCGGAAGATTAATTAGCCCTAATATTATTACCAGAAATAATATAATTTGCAAGATTTAAGTGTAACCATAACTACCTCACGGCAAATACACTACCTTGATCGGCCGCTATGCTGTATCCCTTAACAGACTCAACTCTTTCAATAAACAGGGTAGCTTTACTCGACATCTCAGGTAACAGTGCCAGTTAATCTCTAGCTGCTGATGCCATAAGTTTGGCGACTTTAACTGTGTTATCAAACACCATTACTCAGATGACGAAATAAATACTAGATGCTATCTTTGCCATTCGAGCAGCGCTGAGGTCATTACCAATTACATCAGTAAACCTAAATCCTAACCGTGTCAGTAAAACCGCTGCTACCATAAATATGACTTCCGGTGTGAGACCTATATAAAACAGCTGCCAAATTTGAGCTTCAGCATGTATTTTGGACAGCAATAGTAGACACCAAAAATGTTACCGACGTTATCGTCTCCGCCCGATCTTCTGGCTTTTTTGATATAGCCGAACCGATATTATGGGGCCTATAAAAATCATTATCATTAGTTTATTATGCAGTCATGTTCAATAAAATGATCATAACGACCAGTTTAAAAGAAGGCAGGAGCATGGATCCGCTTTAGTCAAAACCTTTTTAAAAGTACAGTTGAAAAAGTGACGTGGGCTAGGCTCACCTATTTGGGGTAAGAAAACTATGGCAACAATACCTATCCATCCCTTAACGCTCGATGGTCGTGATCCGTCACAGCTACGTGGCGATGCGATGACCGGCGATCGTTACTATTCACCAGAGTTTGCCCAACGTGAGTGGAACCAGCTTTGGACAAAAATTTGGCATGTTGCCGGTCGTTTACAGGAACTTGAGGAGGCAGGCGAGTTTGTGGTGCATAACTTTAAGAGCGAGTCAGTCATCTGCGTGAAACAGGACGATGGCAGCATTAAGGCTTTCTACAATGTGTGCCAGCACCGAGGTATGAAACTAGTCGCGGAAAGTGGCTATAACAATAATTTTGCCTGTCCCTACCATGGTTGGGTCTGGGGACGAGATGGTGTATTAAAATCATTGAATGATGCCGAAGATTTTCCTCAGGGCAATCCCTGCAACAAACTCCGATTACAGGAATTACGCTGTGAGATTTGGGGCGGGATGGTCTGGTATACCATGAACTCTGAGGCTCCAGCACTGGTTGACTATTTAAGTCCGTTACCAGAAATCTATAAAAACTACCCCATGGAATCTGCCGTGCGGGTATATGCCCGCAAAATAAGACTTAACTGCAATTGGAAGTTTGCCACAGAAAATTTCAGCGAGTCCTATCACACTCGCACGGCGCACCCGCAGGTGCCACCTTGGATTGATCAAGATTATTGGATCTCGCGCCACGAAATGTACCCTAATGGCCATGGCCGCACCGTCCAACCGATGCGTCCATCACTGCGGGATCGATTGCCCGAAGGTGAGCCCCACCCTTTTGATTTTTTACTAAGACAGTGGGATATCGACCCTGATAGCTATGCTGATTTTGATACTAAAGCGATCCAAGGCTGGCTGGATTTAAAAATTGCTAAAAGGCGCCTCTGGAAAGAGCGGGGTTATAATCACTATGAGAAACTGGATGACGAGCAGCTGACAGACAGCCCACACACGGTAATTTTCCCCAATATCACTATTTCATTTCTACCCGACCATTTAATCTTTTTCCGTACGGAACCTGATGCTAAAGACCCCTCTAAGTGCACCTTTGATTTATGGTGTCTGGCTTACCCAGTTGATGGCATTACCGAGGTAGAATCAATTATGGCGGGGCCTCAGCCATTTCAAGAGACAGAGTCCGAGACCTATGATTTCGATGGCGGTGTTGGCATCCCCGAAATTATCGATTCAATTGTCTGGCAAGATATGATGCTGTCAGAGGGTCAGCAAAATGGTTGGCAATCTCAAGGCTACAAGGACAGTTATCTGGCAGGTCAGGAAACTCGCGTGCGCTATTTCCATGAAGTGCTCAATGATTATCTAGCGGGTAGGCGCTAGCGGATAACCCTATCAATCTTTAATACTAAACAACATATACTTCCCAACACAGGAATAGCCCAATGAATAATAGTCAGCTACTCAGCGATATTCACGACATCAAAACATTAAAATATCGGTACTCGTATTGCGCCAATATTATCGATGGTCAGGCAGGTGACCTCCAAGCCTTCGCCGCATTATTTTCAGACGATGCCAGCTTTGATGTAGGTATGGGAGAGGCAATCGGGCCAAAGGAAATTGAGGCTATGATGAAAGAGCTGACTACTCAGTGGTATTGCGCCATGCACTACATGCTCAATCCTGTTATCGATATAGATGGAGATAGTGCGACAGCCAATTTTACTGGGCTGTTTGCCTTCGTTGCCAATGAAGGAGAAGCACCCGTTTGGCTGTCTAACATTTATACAGATACTTTTTGCCGCACGGAGGCAGGCTGGCGCTTTCAATCAATTCGTGTAGCCCAGGCCTATGCGGACCCAGTATTTTTAGCGGGCTATGCCGATCAGATGTCGGAGATCTGAGTAGATATAGCAACTACAGAGAGTTGCTGAGCCGGCCCACTGTGGCCTATTGGGTCGTCTGTGGATGGCATAGTCGATCTAGGATAAGGTGAGGATTCAGTCGCCTTGACGTTGAGTCATAGTTGGTTGATAGTGGCTATTCACAATTTTAATAGATTCTGCCATTAAGCTGCTGATTTATATAGCAATATGAAATTTTCGTTTTAGCACAGCTCGTTAACGCGGACGATTCATAATCGATTGGTCATCAGTTAAAGTTCCACTGGTTTCAGCATTTTCTTAATGCGTCTCAATCGGTTTGAGATTTACTCACTCCTAAGGCGCCATAATTTAAATAATACTGCAGTTATAGGACTTTCCTAACTAGGACCTGAACTCATATTGACACGTAATCTCTAGTGATGAGCGCAAAAATAGTCGGGCTTAACCTAGGCTGTCATGATGGCTTTAAGCTATCATCACGCCTTTGATGGAGACAATTATGCAGCGGACACTCTTTACGACACCCATAGTGAGCTCCGTGCTGCGGGTCATTTCCAAGATTGTCTTGAAAATTATTCGGTGGCGTGTCATCGGTTCACTCCCCACAGACCACCGAAAGTATGTATTAATAGTGGCCCCACATACCTCAAACTGGGATTTTATTTTATTTGTTTTGACGACATCAGTATTGCGTCTTAAACCCAGTGTACTCATAAAAAGCACATTATTTGTGGGCCCTTTAGGTTGGTTTTTACGATACTGCGGGGCAATTCCCGTCAACCGTACTCAGGCGGGATCATTAGTGAACTATATCGCTGGCATCTATCAAGAGCGTGAAGAATTCGTACTTATAATCACACCTGAGGGTACACGTGGCCCGAATCCTAAATGGAAGCGGGGTTTTCACCATGTGGCCACAACAGCCAAGGTACCCATCCTTGTAGTCTATGTGGACAGCACGATAAGGACTATTGGGGTAGAGCGTTTGATGGAGCCCTCTGACGATATCGATGCTGACCTGCATCTACTAAAAACCTTTTATGATACAAAAAGCGGTTTGAAGCCACAAAACTATGCCTCCTAGGCATAGATCCTTGTCGCTCGGCCCGTGGCGAGGCTATTTAATCTCCAGTGAATGACCACTGTAATGCAGCGGTTAGGAGAGCGATATATTGATAGGACACGCCAGCCCAAATCACTAATATGGACATCCCGCACGGGCTTATTTTTTGTCTGCCCTGCTATACGAATAGTTGTCAGTACAGGCGAATTTAAGTTATTCCCTGCAAAGTCTACGGCAAAATGTTTAGCTAGATAATTTGGCGATCAAGAGTCAATGAGTTAACTCACTTAAACGGTTATCTACCTAATAAGTAAATCCAGCATCGGGTTTAAGTTTAGCTGTCTCTTTCCATAACACTCTGTCCGCTAAACCGCTGTCATTAAATTCAATTAGCTGAATAATTTTATCATCCTTAAACTTGAAGAAATGAGCATAAATTTGGTCGTAACGCTCTCCGTCAATAGTCAGTCCGTCAGCTTCAAAAATCGTTGCGACACAGTTTTCATCTGCACTCATTATTTTAAAGTTCTTACAAAACGTAAAATTTTCTACGTCCAGTCTCGAGACCACAGCGGGGAAGATTTCTTGTACTAGTCGGGCTTTACCAAAATAGGTACCACTTAGCACCCCTTCAACAAAGGGCATACAAAGCTGGACATCATCATGTATCAGCGAGCTGTAAAGATCCATATCCCCATCCACGATTGACTTATAAAAATTGGTAACGATCTCTTTATTAATATCCATCTAAAACTCCTTCAGTTTTTTATTAGACCCGCAATTTACCTGCACCTCAAGAGTGCTATACCACTGATCAATAACGGTTAGCTCAATAACGCCTAACAACAGGCCTTTCTCGTTTTCTCATGGTAACTAGAATACCTCTTACGCATCGATTTACGCGCCTTTTTAAACACCTAGCCACCCTAACAGCAATAACAAATACACTCCGATCACCTAGTTTTTAAACAATCCAATGAACGCAATCCAATCCATCTAGTGCCATGTGAACAAGACAGCCGATACCTATCAGACGCATTTTTGGTATCAGCACTAGCACCATATACAACACCATAAATTCAGGTTGATGTAACAAATGGAAACCAATACTGCATCGATCAGGATCATAAATCGGGATCGCCCACAGATGATCGATATCCACCATCATGGTTGCCATCAATACTGGGTATGCCCGTCGCCATCGGTCGCGATAAAATAATCCTACGAGCAGTGCTGGCACCAGGAAATGTAAACTTATATGAAACACTGAATAAGGCCTATGATGATTGTCTGGTCAGAACAATTATAACGCTACGGCGCCTATTCTGGCACGTTGCTTTACGGCGGCCAACCGCTGATCACTAGTCAGCGGCCTGTCCATTACTGTCGACACTTAGTCTTGAAGTAAGGTATTAGCCGCATGAAAGGGTCTACACTATAATTGTTACACTATCATCGGGATGGCTAGCCAAATCATGTCCAAACTGTTTATGTTAATCAACGCATCGATATTTATTATCTATGGCTCTGTATTTGTGTTTTTCCCAGTTGAAGCTCTCCAATATATTGTTACTGATACCCCCAACTCTGCGTCCTCGATCATGGATATCAGAGCAACTTATGGCGGAATGTCAATTGGGGTTGGGAGTATTCTGTATCTTTTGGCACGCGGTGAATCGACTCTAAGAATAGGCCTGCTGGCCGTGCTCTTCGTAATGGCCTGCATGGTATCGGCACGTCTTTATAGCATTATCGTCGATGGCAGTCGCAACGGCTATATGCACCTATATTTAATATTGGAACTGGTCGCTGTCGGCCTATCAATTATATTGCTTCGCTTGCAAAAATAAGGCCCTAGGGTACTCAAGAGACCACCCTAGCTTCTCGGGCTAAAGTCGCTGAAGGATATCCCTAAAATCTCTCTCTGCACGACGCTTAGCGTGTTTTTGGATAGCCCATGACCGGGCTACGATCACTCAATGAGGATGGTTATTTTTGGCGACATTACAGGCTCGGTATGTGGCACATGAATATAATTGCCGAGCAGTAGCTGCAAGCTGTGCTCGCCAGGCTCTAGTGCTAGTGTCGTCTCTGTTTGTCCTTTGCCAAAATGAATCAACTGCGTGCTGGCAGGCAAAGGCAGATCCATACCTGGCAGCGTATCGAGATCAATGAGCAAATGGTGATGGCCGCTATTGGCAACTTCAGTGCCAGCGGGCGAGATGGCTATTTTGTCACTGCCGAACACGACCCTGACTGGCGAACTTAGTATCTGCCCGTCTGTCGGCGAAACTATGTACACCCGAGCACCTTCAGCCGCCACCGACGACAGGGTAGGTAGGTCTGACGATTCGGCAAACGCTATAGGTGTTAATACCAAGAGTAGGCTAAGTACTGCGAATTTAATGTCTTTGTTCATGGTTTTCATCCCTGTAATCACGTTGTGTGAATAATTTATCACGACCACTGGCCCCCTATTGGCCTAGCTGTCGATGCTCGGCCCGCAGCCCGCTGCGATGGCTCTACTATGGCTGAACTATGGCTGAACTATGGGTAGGCCACGGCCCTTGTAATAACAGTAGCACCCCTCGAAAAAAATCACCACTGCAAAGCTAATACCGGCCGCAGGCAGCATGATCCCCAATACTAATATTAGCAGCCCAAATCGGAGCGATACTGTCTTCAGTGGTCTGGTGGGAGCGGCCAGACTACCGGGTGGTCGCCTCAGCCACCAACTCAGTAAACCAAAAATACTCATAGTAATAATACTCAGCGCGGTGAGAAGCCCCAGCAGTTGATTTAACCAGCCAAATAGCACTCCCTCATGAAGAGAGATACCCTGCGACGCCAACCGCTGTAAGCGGTGATGATCTTCAAATACCACGCGCATTAATTCCTGACCGGTATACTGGTCGTAATGAATGGTAACCCGCTCCGAGCGCTGCTGAGGCATGCTGCGGACCGTCCAGACGCCAGTGGCTGATTGAGGCGGATGAATCTGTACGGGGGACACCAGCCGTTCCCTCTGGAGGTTCTCCTCAATCCTCTCTATTGCAAGGGTTCCGGTGTAAGACGGCAGCCCTGTCGGTCCGCTCCCTACTTCTTGGTGATGAGCGTGGGGGTCCCTGTCAATCTGCCAGAGAGACGTCTCTTCGATAACCAAAGCACCCTGCTCTGGCGACTTCGACTCTAATGTCACTCGCCACTGCTGGCCTGGACCCGTCCAGCCCATTGCACCCTGTACCTGCTTAAAACCCGAACCCCAAAGCTGTGTCCAAGGCAGGCCCGAAAACAGTAACAGTAATATCGGTAGCGCAAACCAAATACCTATCACACCGTGTAAGCTGGCAACTTTTGGTCTAGAGGCCTGATCCTTCAGGCGCGGCGCAAACCAGCGCCGCAACTTACTTGGCTGCTGACTATCTGGCTTGGCCAACCAAAGATAGAGCCCTGTTAACATCAGTACAATTAGCCAGCTGGCCATAAGCTCAACGAAATAGGACCCCAGGTCACCGAGCAGCAATTCACTGTGAATACGTTTCACGACATTCAAAAAGCGCTCCGAACTGAGGGCGCTATCAAGCACTGTGCCAGTATAGCGGTCCAGCCAAAATATCTCCGCTGCCCCATTCTCTTGAATTAACTCGATCTCAATGGAGCGATCATTCGGCTTGGCAAGCACCAGCATCTTTAGGCGCGCCTCGGGCTGATTAGCCAGCAGCCCAGACAACAATTGATCTGAACTCATAACTGCAGCCCCTAATGCTATAGCGGGTGCCTTGGCGTTGGCCGAGGACTCTATATAGGCATCGACCTGCGGCTTAAACAAGTAAATTGACCCTGTGATCGCCAACAGACAGGCAAAGGGACAGACAATCAGCCCTGCAAAGAAATGCCAGCGCCAAAGCCGCTGACGTAAAGCCAGTTGCGAATGCATTTATCGACCCAACTGGTAGGCGACTTTAAGGTGGAACGTGCGCCCGGGCCAAGGGTGGTAAACATAGGCCTGCTCATCGAACAGGTTATCGACCCCGGCACTGAACAGAATTTCCTCGTTGGCCTGCCAATTGGCCTTAATACCCACAAAGAGAAATTCATCCTGAGCGCCAAATACGTTGTCCAGATTGTCGCTGTTATTTAGGGTGCCAAAACTATCACTGGCGTACCGAACACTCAAACCACCGTTAAGCCGTTCGGTCCACTTAGCGCTGAGCAGCAGATTACTGCGCCACTGAGCTGTGCGCGGAAACACGTTACCCACATAGCTGGGATTAAACACATTATGAGTGATTTCGGCATCGGTATAGGTCAGGTTGTAACGAAGATTCAACCCAGTCTTGAACAGCCTCTGCTGCTCCCAAACCAACTCAACGCCGCTACTGGTCACTTCACCTACCGGCAAAAAGGTACTCACGCCATTGCTCGCGCGCTGATTGAAGATCACATCTTCAATCACTTCATGAAAGATGTTCAGTCTTTTACTCGATCCATCATGGTGGCTGGTAATCGAGACATTGTGGAAGATCCCGTCTTCAGGCTCCAACGTTGGGTCAGCTATCATCGCGGCGCCACCACCGGACTCAACATTGACAAAGAGCTCTTCAATGACTGGAAAACGCAATGCCTTGGCGACAGAATAGCGGATCTCTAGAGTATCCCGTGGCGCCCATGACAGTGATAATTTGGGCGACAGGCCGTTTTTACTACGCCGATCTGCTTTGACTCCGCCAAGAAAACCGTTTTCTGCCTGCCAATCCTCATAGCGTAAACCGACAGACAGATCCCAGTTATCACCAAGCTGATAACCATATTGGGCAAAGACCGCCGCCGCGCTTGCCTCACCACCACTATCAGGCCGACCAGTCACTGCATCGCCATCAAGTTCATCACTGTCGCGAATGCCAGTAATCGCATTGTAATCATCAACAATATAATGGAGTTGGTACTGATCGTAATGAATCCCCAGTGACAGGCGCTGGCGATCACTGTCAGCCAAACTGTCGGTGGCTAACTTGAGATCAAATATCTGCCAACCAGTGTCATCATATTCAGTAATACGGGCGCGATAGCGGGCATTGTCAGAGGCGTAACTGTCCGCGGCTGGATTGTTACCAGAGCGCACTTCAACGTCCTCAAGGATAGTAAATCGACTGTAAAAACTGTCGGCGATCCAACCTGAAGACCATTGAAAACTCGCACCCAAACCGAGTAATAGGCTGTCCCGCTGCTGGGTACGGTGTTGTAACCGACTGCCCCCATATTGATAGGTATCGTAGACTTTTCCCTGCACCTCAACCCGTCGGTCAAATAGCCGACTTCCGTTGCTATCATAAAGAAAATTATTCGCCTGCCTCTCGTCACGGCTGCGGTCTTCATAGGCAATTGAGCCGCGTAACTGCAAGGACTCTAAGTCATAAAACAACTTTACTTTAAACAGCTCAGTGGTCGCCTGCTCCGAGCCTGAATCTGCAAAATAAATACCCGCATCACCGAACTCATTGAGGCCATGGACCGCACCGCTAACAGCGGTTGCGGTCGGCGTTGCTGAGCGGGATTTGGCAAACAACTGATTCTGAGGCTGACTATCATTTTCCAATCTCGTATAAGAGGCAAACACCCCCAGTGCGTCATCGCTATTCTCATAAGACGCAAACGTGCGATAGCCGCTATACGTATCGCGAGTATTTAGTGCGTCGTACTGCTGAGCAAAATAACCCGCCTCGAGGTTAAGGCGCTGCGAGGTCGGATGGCGAGTAGTTAAGTTCACGACTCCGCCGATAGCGTTGCCGCTATATTCAGAAGAATAGGGCCCGTAAATAAC
>Ga0075443_10000849_pt1 | contig 12697 bp, 11 predicted proteins | sample CoawatmetaG00DNA_3_FD_71583 | JGI IMG/M metagenome (GOLD analysis project Ga0075443, IMG submission 71583) | Marine microbial communities from the West Antarctic Peninsula - Coastal water metaG006-DNA | ecosystem: Environmental > Aquatic > Marine > Coastal | place: Atlantic Ocean: West... | reverse complement strand
ACCTTTAAATTTTGCCCCGTCTTCGAGGGTGACTCTAGGTGACTGAATATTACCATGTACATTTCCAGTTTTCGAAATCACCACTTGCTCTACACCAGAGATGTCGCCTTTTACCGTGCCCTCTATTCTAACCACCCCGCTGTAATATTCGCCTTTAGATGGCCTGACTTTCCTATCAGCACCTCGTGGTTGATAGCTAAAATCGTACCCTCGAGACTGCCCTCAAAAAATAAGTCTTCATCACTGGTAATTTGGCCCTCAACCTTGACGCCCGCCCCTATCATTGTCTTTTTCTCCGAAGATGACCCTATATCAGCATAACCCGTATGACACCCAACTCTTTGAGTATGACCCGACTTTGGGTATTTGAATTTATCGGAAATCTCCGTTCCCATATAGCGCATCCTGCGATTTAATATTCGGGCATATTAGCAAATTTTATTATAGCGAATGAGGCACCCTTCACATTATTAAAAATTTATGGTCACAACACAGATGATGGCTCTCAGATACCCTCCAGACTGTCCTGACACTGCAACCAGTCCTCTTCAATAGCCCCGATATTTCGCTTGATATCGGCCTGAGCAGAAAGGCTTTTCTTCAACTGATCTTTCTGATCATCGTTATAAATATTCGTCTCAGCCAGCTGAGCTTCGACCAATGCTAGCTGTTTTTGTAATTTCTCGAGACCCGCCTCAAGTGTTTTTATTTTCTTGGTTAATGGAGCAAGTTTTTTTCGCTCATCTGCTGACTGCTGACGAGACACCTTTTTATCAATAGGGATCTCCGCAACCTTAGGGGCTTCGATTACTTCAACGCGAGAAAAGTTTTTGAGCCAATTTTGATAGTCTTTTAGGTCACCATCAAATTCCTGAACCTGACCATCTGCTACCAAATAAAACTCATCTACTGTGTTTCTCAGTAAATGGCGATCGTGAGAAATGACCACTAAGGCTCCCTCATAGCCCTGCAGTGCCATAGTCAATGCATGCCGCATCTCAAGGTCGAGATGGTTCGTGGGCTCATCAAGTAACAGTAAATTTGGCTTCTGCCAAACGATTAAAGCCAGAGCAACTCGCGCTTTTTCGCCGCCCGAGAAATCTTTAATCGGGTCTAAGGCCTTTTCATTATGAAAGTCAAAACCCCCTAGATAATTTCGAATCTTCTGCTCTGTTGCGGTCGGACTGATACGCTGTATATGTAAAAAGGGACTGGCCTGTAGGTCCAGCACTTCAAGCTGATGCTGTGCAAAATAGCCGACTTTTAGATTCTCACCAAACACTCGGACTCCATTAATTAAATCTAGGTCTCCGGTCAGGCTATTAATCAAAGTTGATTTACCTGCTCCATTAGGACCTAGAAGTCCGATTCTTGTACCAGGCTGCAAATCAAAATTCACATCAGTAAGAATAGATTTATTACCATAACCTAATATCGCCTGGCTAATGTTGACCAGCGCTCCATTAGCTTTTTTCGGCATCGAAAAGTTAAAATAGAACGGTGAATCAACGTGGGCAGGTGCACTATCCTCCATACGCTGTAATTCTTTTAATCGACTCTGAGCCTGTTTGGCCTTTGAGGCTTTGTAGCGGAAGCGTGCCACAAAATCTTCAACATCTTTGCGCCGTTTCTGCTGCTTCTCATAGCTCGCCTGCTGTAGCGCTAAACGTTCGCTGCGGACCCTTTCAAAGGTGGAATAGTTACCCTTATAGGCATTAGTTTTCTGATGCTCAATATGAACGATACGCTCGACAACGTTATCAATAAAGTCCCTATCATGGGAGATTACTAACAATGTGCCCTGATAGCTTTTCAGCCATTGCTCAAGCCATAAGGTGGCATCTAAGTCGAGATGATTGGTTGGCTCATCGAGCAGTAAAAGATCGGAAGGGCTCATCAATGATTGAGCAAGATTTAAGCGAATACGCCAACCGCCAGAAAAGCTATTCACTGGGCGGTTCATTTCACTCTGATGAAAACCCAAGCCGTGTAATAACTGCTCGGCGCGATAATGGGCATCAAACCCATTAATCTCGTCCATTTTCTCATATTCATTGGCCAGACGGTTGTGATCTTCGGTGGCAAGGGCTTCCTCGATAGCTACCTCTACGCCCCGAAGCACCGGGTCGCCATCGAGAACAAAATCTGCTGCCGTTCTCTCTGAGGTGGCGAGTTCCTGCGCCATGTGAGCAATCCGCCAGTCTTTTGGTATAAACAGATCTCCCGCGTCGGCACCGACCTGACCCAGGAGTAGTTTAAATAGTGTTGACTTGCCCGTGCCATTACCACCAATGATACCTATATGCTGACCTGGATGAATGACGAGCTCTGCCTCTTCAAGTAGGACTTTCACACCGCGACGCAGCTCAATTTTACTCATTGAAATCATAGTACTTTAGTTACCAATTTGTATTTAGTAGATTATTCAAAACCTAGGAATCCACCCGACTGATGACCCCACAATTTAGTGTACACGCCGTTCTGTTGAATTAGCTCTTGATGGGTGCCCTGCTCAACAATTTCACCCTTATCAAATACTATTAAACGATCCATAGCCGCAATGGTCGATAGCCGATGAGCAATGGCAATCACCGTTTTACCCTGCATAAGCTGATACAGACTTTGCTGAATAGTCGCCTCAACTTCTGAGTCTAGCGCAGATGTTGCCTCATCTAAGACCAAAATTGGAGCATCCTTTAATAGTACTCGTGCAATAGCAATCCGTTGCCGCTGACCACCTGAGAGGGTAACGCCCCGTTCGCCAACGTGGGCATCATACCCGCGTCGGCCTTGGTTATCTTGTAAAGTTAGAATAAAGTCATGTGCCTGCGCCAGTTCAGCCGCAGCAATCATCTGCGCCTCGCTAGCAGCGGGTCGGCCAAACATAATATTTTCACGGATCGAACGGTGCAATAGAGACGTATCTTGGGTTACCATTGCGATATTCGCTCGTAAGCTCTCCTGCTGAATATCACTAATCGCCTGTTCATCGATTGATATCGTACCACTTTGGATATCAAAAAATCGCAAAAGTAAACTCACGAGGCTCGATTTTCCTGCGCCGCTGCGCCCTACAATACCGACTTTCTGGCCCGCCGGAATTATCAAATTGAGATTACTAAAAACCTTCTCATCCTCCGAACTGTAACCGAAAGATACGGCATCAAAGGCAATAACACCCTGCGTCACTAAAAGCGGTTTGGCATCATGAGAATCGACGACCGTGTTAGTGACTGATAGTGTATTAATACCATCTTGAACAGTCCCAATATTTTCAAAGAGACTGCTTATCTCCCACATGATCCAGTGAGACATACCCGTGAGTCGGATCGCAATAGCCATGACTATAGCAATCGCGCCCGGAGTTATTACCCCAACAGTCCACAGATAGATCCCCAAGGCTGCGGTAGAAAATACCAGCAACATATTTAACGTCCAAAGAGTTATATTGAGAAGCGTTGCCAAACGCATCTGTGGATGAACAGTGTTGAGGAAATCAGTCATACCCGCGCGCACATAGTCGGACTCTCGGCTGCCATGAGAGAACAGCTTCAGTGACACAATATTGGTGTAGCTATCAACAATTCTTCCTGTCATCAAAGATCGAGCATCTGCCTGATGCATGGCGATAGCCTTCATTTTTGGTACAAAATAATACTGCACAGCAATATAGAGACATAGCCAAACTAATAATGGCACGCAAAGACGCAGGTCAGCATTGGCGACCAAAATGAGAGCTGTCACCAGATAGATGACGACGAATAGTAATACATCAAGTAGCTTCATGACCGTGTCACGCACAGCCAATGCCGTCTGCATGACTTTGGTAGCAATACGGCCACTAAATTCATTTTGAAAAAAGCCATAGCTCTGACTGAGTAAATAGCGATGAGCCATCCAACGTACAGACATAGGAAAATTACCCATCAATGTTTGATGGACAACTAGAGAGCGAAGCGCTGTCGTTAGTGGAATAAAAACCAACATAAATATCGACATCACAGCAAGGGGCAGCCAAGTATCCTCGACAAATGTTTCTGGCGCACTGGATGCCAACCAGTCTACCACCTTACCCAGAATCCCAAACAACAGTGCTTCAGCAACGGCCGTGAATGCCGTCAGTAACGCCATCAGTGCTAGCCAGGGTTCCATTCCCCGCGTGTAATGCCGGCAGAACGCATAGATTCCAGCCGGCGGCCTGTCAGGTGGTTTTGGAGGAAAAGGATCAATTAATTTCTCAAAAAAACCGAACATAGTCTGTCCTTCAGTAGGATTATCTGCGCGTTAACTCGACAATAGGGTAACCGTCGTAACGGCGCCCATAAATAGGACGACAATAATAGCAATTTCGATTACTTCTAGGGAAAATCAAATGGTTTTTTGGCAGCAATGATTGAATATTTTGCAATGGAATCCGGACGGCTTATTGACCACAGCGAAAGCGCACGCCATCCTATAAATGATCGCTGTCTGATACTGGGTCATTAGCATTACCGTGGAAATAAAATAGGCTTATCCCCCTCCCGCCAAGTCGACTGCTTAATCATCGACTGTAAAAATAACTCGGATTCCAGAAATCGCTGTAACCAACGCCTTAGGAGAGGGTAAGGGGATTGGTCAAACCAGAGCTTATCGACAAAGGCGAACTGCCTAATAAATGGAAAGATAGCAATATCTGCCAATGTTACCTGCATAGAGAGTAGATAGTCTGTAATTTCAAGTCTTCGCTCTAGCTTGCATAAGAAGATCTCCGCAGCCGCGCGATAATCTTCCTGCGTCTTCAGGGGGTAGCGATCCCAATACTTATAATGATCTAAATCAACCTTAAAACTCCCATCATTTTCTTCGATTAAAGCCTTGGTAGATGCCTCTAAATCTGAGCGAATCCAGTGGTGTGGATCCGACTGTTTAAGCACCCAGCGCATAATTTCCAGACTTTCATCTAAAACGACCCCATTATCCAGCACCAACACTGGCACCGTTGCCTTGCTTGAATACGCCAACATTGCAGATGGTTTATCAGCAAGAAAGACTTCACGCAATTCTGCGGTTATAATCGCTCGGCAAAAAGTCATTCTTGCCCTAATAGCGTAGGGGCATCGACGAAAAGAGTATAGAACCGGTAGCATAAAAACAGACTCTCTCGTGTTAGTGACGAAGCACTAATGACTAAAACCCACCAATCTTTAGGAAATAAACTGATGGCCGTTAAAAAGTATGATCTCGTAATCTATGGTGCAACTAGCTTTGTTGGCCAAATACTCACTGAGTACCTGTACGAGCATATAGGGCTAACGCGAAAAGTAAAGTGGGCCATTGCTGGCCGATCGGAGGTCAAACTTGAAGCTTTGCGGGATTCCCTAGGAGAGGGCGCCTCAAAACTGCCTATCCTGACTGCAGACGCTGGGGATCAAGTAGCATTAGATGCCATGTGCCAGAAATCGAGGGTTATGGTATCCACAGTTGGCCCCTACATGCTCTACGGGGAGTTGCTGGTAAAGGCTTGCGCTGAAAACGGCAATGACTACTGCGATCTCACCGGTGAAGCCTATTGGATTAAGCTGATGATCGATAAGTATGCAAAGGTGGCCAAAAAATCTGGCGCACGCATTGTCAACTGCTGTGGCTTTGATTCGATTCCCTCTGACCTAGGTGTACAGTTTCTCCAGCAAGCCGGTAAAGAGCGCTATGGTTCTTTCTTTAGGCAAGTGAAACTCCGCGTTAAAGCGATGAAAGGTGGTGCCTCCGGGGGCACAATTGCCAGCATGATCGAGATGATTATCGCGGCAAAAGCCGACCCAGCAGTGCGCAGTGCTATGGGCAACCCCTATGTTTTATGTCCCGACAAACATACCTACTCTAATCGACAAATTAGCGTTAAGGGCCCCGTCTATGACAAAGACTTCGGTTCTTGGTCGGCTCCTTTTATCATGGAAGCTATTAACGCTCGCGTGGTGTTACGGTCAAATTCATTATTGAAAATGGCTTACGGTAAAGACTTTTCCTATGGCGAAGCTATGCTATCCGGGCCCGGTATTAAAGGACGCTTCACTGCTCTGGGCATAACCTTGGGTCTAGGGGCTTTTGCCGGAGGCTTGATCCTTAATCCGATTCGCAATCTTATGCAAAAGTATGTTTTACCCAAACCCGGTGAGGGTCCAAGCTTGCAGGATCAGCTTAACGGTTACTTTGATATTCGCCTGCATGGTCAAAACAAAAAAGGGCAACAGTTAATGGTCAAGGTGACTGGTGACCGCGATCCTGGTTATGGTTGTACTGCCAAAATGCTGGCGCAGGCCGGATTGTGCTTAGCCTTTGATCTGCCTAAGGAAGACAAGGCAGGAGGATTCTGGACCCCGGCTACGGCAATGGGCGAAAAGCTAATCCCTCGCTTAGTCGGTGATGCCGGTATGACATTTGAAGTCGTAGAATAAGCGAGTTTACAAATCAATAGGTTATAAAAAAGCCCGCCCTAGCAAACTAGGCGGGCTTTTCTTGTTATACCACTATGGCTTTACTCCATAACGCGGTCTTTAAGCGCCATAATAATAATTCCCAGAGCCATGGCGTTAACGATGGTACTCATGTTACCCATGATCGCGCTAATATAATCACCTATCATTGGGATAGCGCCAGCGGCACCCGACACCGAGGCCAATGCGACAGCAAAAACCAACAGATAAGTTCTGTTACTGCTATCAGCCATATCACTCATAATACCGAGCGCCAAGCCCAAAACAGCCATAACAAGTGCCGCTTCTGGTATGGCAATAAACGCGCCAACTACCGCGACTAAAAGTGAAACCAAACGTACAATTTTTAAAGGACTCATTTTATTACTCCGTCGTTTTAATTATAGTGAGTTGTTTTGTTGTCTTGCTAGGAAACTTATAGCTCTTATAGCGACAAATAGCATTTAAAATCTGAGTTTATTTTGAGTTGCGTTAGCGGGACTTATTCGGCGATGTGTCGATTTTCTAGCGCTGCAGATACTTTATCGACGTGTTTTCAGCTAGAATGTCGCCATCGGGAAACCCCTCGTTAGTGTCTTTATTTAAGTCCTAACAACACGTAGAACTGAGTTGAAAAACCTAATGGCACAATACGTTTATACAATGAACCGGGTGAGCAAAGTTGTGGCACCTAAAAGAGAGATTTTAAAAAATGTCTCCCTTTCTTTTTTTCCCGGCGCCAAAATTGGCGTTCTGGGTCTCAATGGCTCCGGCAAGTCTACCTTACTAAAGATCATGGCGGGGCTCGACCAGGAGTTTCAGGGCGAAGCTCGTCCTATGCCTGACATTAAAATCGGCTATCTGGCTCAGGAACCGCTCCTTGACCCAGACAAAGACGTGCGTGGCAATGTTGAAGATGGAATGCGCGAAGCCGTAGATGCTTTAAGAGATCTTGATCAGGTGTATGTAGACTATGCTGACCCAGATGCTGACTTCGATGCTCTGGCGAAAAAACAGGGTCAACTCGAAGCAATCATTGAAGCCTGGGATGCGCATAATCTCGATCATGCATTAGATGTTGCCGCAGATGCACTGCGTTTGCCTCCTTGGGACGCGGACGTTACCTCTTTATCTGGAGGTGAAAAACGCCGGGTCGCCCTGTGCAGGTTACTGCTGTCGAGACCTGACATGTTGTTACTCGACGAACCGACCAACCATCTGGATGCTGAATCCGTATTCTGGCTGGAGAAGTTTCTCGAAGAATTTTCCGGAACCGTCGTTGCGGTCACTCATGACAGGTACTTTTTGGATAATGTTGCAGGCTGGATATTGGAGCTTGATCGTGGTCAAGGCATTCCCTATGAAGGCAATTATTCAACCTGGCTCGAGGCTAAGACTCGACGCCTGACTACTGAATCTAAACAGGAGGAATCGCGTCAGCGAGCGCTTAAACAAGAACTCGAATGGGTCCGTCAAAATCCTAAAGGCCGCCAGGCTAAAAATAAGGCGCGACTAGCCCGATTTGACGAACTCAACTCGCAAGAATTTCAGTCGCGCAATGAGACGAACGAAATCTACATAGCGCCAGGGGAGCGACTTGGTGACAAAGTTATTGTGCTCGATAATGTCTGCAAAGGTTTTGGCGGTGATCTGTTAATTGATAATCTGTCACTATCAGTCCCCAAAGGCTCAGTTGTCGGTATTATCGGTGGCAATGGCGCAGGTAAGTCGACTTTATTCAGAATGATAGCGGGCACTGAACAGCCCGATAGCGGCAGCGTAACGCTTGGCGAGACCGTCAAGGTTGCCTATGTCGAGCAGAGCCGAGACAGCCTTGACGATAACCATAATGTCTGGGAGGCTATTTCTGGCGGTCAGGATATCCTGAGAATAGGAAGCTACGAGGTGTCGTCTAGAGCCTACGCTGGGCGGTTTAATTTTCGCGGTGCAGACCAACAAAAAAGGGTTGGAGAGCTGTCTGGTGGAGAACGTGGCCGCCTGCATTTAGCCAATACGCTAAAACAGGGCGCGAACGTACTGCTGTTGGATGAACCATCTAATGATCTCGACATTGAAACCTTGCGTGCGCTGGAGGAGGCGGTACTCTCATTTCCCGGCTGCGTTATGGTGATATCGCATGATCGCTGGTTCCTTGACCGTATTACTACTCATACGCTTGCCTACGAGGACAGTGGTGATGTGGTCTTTTTTGAAGGCAGCTACTCGGAGTACCACGAAGACTTTATTAAGCGCAAAGGAGAAGATGCGTCCCCTACCAGAGTTAAACATAAACGCTTAAAAAGCTAAGGAACTCAAATGCCCAGTATTTGGTACCAAAAGCCCAATCTTGACATGATTAACGATCAGATGAATAAGAACACTATCGTTGAGTGGCTCGGCATTCAAATCACCGAGGTGGGAGATGATTTCTTAAGTGGAACTATGCCTGCGGACAGCCGTACTTTCCAGCCATATGGCGTAGTCCATGGCGGTGCTAATGTTGTTCTGGCAGAAACATTAGGCAGTATCGCAGGAGCGCATGTTATCGACATGTCCACCACCAAATGCCTAGGCCAAGAGGTCAGTGCGACACATCTGCGCCCTGTGTCATCTGGCTTGGTATTGGGTACCGCCAAAGCAATCCATTTGGGTAGACGCTCACATGTGTGGGAAATTCGTCTGATCAATGAGGCAGGTAAACTGACCTGCCTGTCAAAGCTCACGCTCGCCATCATAAGCTCATGATGGCGAGGTCGTTTCCGTCTGCCATTGAAAGAGATTCATTTCAATAAAGACAAAAGCCACAAGCCACACGAAGGCATCCCAAAAATCGAGAAAGTCTCCAAGGAACCCCCAGTAGGTCGCTGTCGCGAGCAGTATGCTGTACAACAACGCTTTAATGATTTTGCTTAAATAAACGGTTCTGCCACGCAATTGCAACCAGACATCGACCTCTAGAATTACTACAACCGCCAACCAGGTTATCGAATTGATCACATCGACCCAAGCCAGCCATTGAATACCAACCCAGTCCGTTAAACTGCCCAGTATCTTCTGACCATTCAGTTGGAACAGCGTCTGATCCGCTAACCTAATGCAACTTTGCGTATCAAGGAAAGGATACTCGTCTAGTGTTAAAATGCTGGTATAGTCCTGCCCCACCAGTGCGCATAGATCTGCAGCAGCAAAAGGCACTAGATTGTAGGTCATAAGCATTTTGCTGAAATAGCCGTAAAGGGCATAGATAATTAAGCCATAACTAAATAGCCGCAAACTCACAAGGGCGCCCCGTACTCTGGGTTTGCGTAACGTCGCATCGTCTAGAATCGCGGTTTCTAACTCAAAAATAAGCAGCAGAACAAGCCAAGCGGCGGTATCAATAGTGGCGGCGAAGCCATGAATAATCTGCTTAAAGTTAATACCCTGACTAAAAGTCTGTGCCGTCGCCAGACTCTCTTCTTGAAAGAACAGCAGTATGTTAAGTGCCAGTACTGCATAAATCGTGTATTTGAAGGCTCTAAAGATAAGCACTAAGTTCAGTGGTTTTGTTGCGGTCATAGCAAGTCCTAAATACCGTGTACATGTTCAGTGACATTATTTAAAGCTGCGCGATCAAAACCTGAACTATCCGCTCTAATCCCTGCTGATCGATGTGATCAAAGCGATCAATCTCAGGGCTATCAATGTCCAAAAGCCCGATGAGTCTGCCATCGAGAATGAGTGGCAAAACAATTTCAGATCTTGAGCTAAGATCACAGGCGATATACCCAGGAAACTCATGCACGTTACCAACTATCACTACTTTAAGCATTTGTGCAGCCAGTCCACAGACTCCACTACCTACTTCAATGCGCGTGCAGGCTGGCTTACCCTGAAAGGGGCCCAGCACCAACGTATTGCGTTTTAGTAAATAAAACCCCACCCAGTTAATCGCTGGCATACCCTGCCAAAGCAACGCAGCACAGTTGGCTAAATTGGCAACCCGATCCTTTTCACCACTAGTCAACCCTTCAAGCTGCTGACTCAGTTGACCGTAATCAGCCGACGCTAGCTGATGCGACAAACTTCTAGTTGACGAGCGACCCTCATCTGCCATTGCCTGCAGACGTGCCGAAACAGAATTTTTATTCGACAGCGGCATCACGAATGGACCTCATTGATCGGATCCAATAACGTATTTCAGGTCGCTGCGTAGTCAAGCGATCGGCAATCACTTGCGCCGCTGCACGCGACGGGTAATGACCCAATAAAACAGCGCTGAATATTTTTCCACTAGAAAGCACCTCCACCACATTAACATCGCCATCTAGTGCCATTTGGTCAACCACTTTAGCTGCTATTTGGACACTAGCGTATGCCCCGAGCTGGATACTATAACCTCTACTTTGGTCCATGGGCGGCAATGCAGGCATCCCAGAGTCTAAAACAATTGCCTGCACTGGTTCTTCTGACACAGCCTTAGATTCAGTAATGACAGCCGACGGCGCAAGCTCAGTGGCCGATTGAATAACAAGCCCATCTTTTAAGGTCTTTTTATCACAGAGCCAATCCTGCTCAGAAGTCACATCGCCTTCACAGTGCCAGCCTATATATTCGCCATCGGGTCCGACAGCGGCAGGAATAAAATTTGACGCGCAGCCTCCCAACAGAGCCAGAAACGAAATAGTACCTAACGTGCGTTTAAACAATGCAATACACCTTACTAGTCACGGCAGCATGACTCAGCTAATAAGGCATTATTAAATGCCAATTCGAGTCAAAATGTCCAGTGATTGCCGCACTAAGCCCCAAATTTTTGGATGATTAAGTTAACCAGATGATGCCTTAACTACCGATCGCAATATTGAGATGGAGCTTGACTGCTGTATCTCACAGTATCAGCCCGCAGTCTTAGAATAGAATTTGCACCTCCAAATCGAACGATTGACACTACTTCAATCGACTTCCGGAGTAAAAGTTGCCTGAAAGGATATTCAAAAATACGAGTAAATTCAGAAATTCATAGAGTAGTAACCAACAAGTTTCAGCCGTCTTGCAACAAAAGAGCGCACTAGGTTTGATCACGGCATAATTATTGCTTACACCAGTATATAGGCTGATATTCAAGGCCTATAACAGGCTTTTCTGATCGACGATGGTGCAAGTGTCGCTAGTTGATTATTTTTGCGCACCATTATGGTGCTTATATTCTAAGGGGAATATCATGTTGTTCAGTACTCGACTCATCGCTCAAGGCATTCTGGCAATGATTATCTCCATATTGTCCATGCCGATTCTTGCCGATGATTTAAACGCAGCAAACACCTCGTGGATATTAACCTCAACGGCACTTGTTTTGTTTATGACCATCCCCGGCCTGTCACTATTTTATGGTGGTCTAGTCAGGTCTAAAAATGTTCTCTCAGTCCTGATGCAGTGCTTTGCAATCACCTGCGTGGCCTCTATTATCTGGTTTACCCTAGGTTATAGTCTGGCATTTGGTGATGGCGGAAGCATGAACGCCTGGATAGGTAATCTGGACAATATATTCATGGCCCAGATAACTGAAGACTCAATGGCTGGTGATATCCCGGAGTCAGTATTCGCTATGTTCCAAATGACCTTCGCCATTATTACACCCGCGCTGATTGTGGGAGCCTTTGCTGAACGGATGCGCTTTAGCGCCATGTTGTTGTTTAGTACACTTTGGCTAGTGCTTGTATACGCGCCTATTACCCACTGGGTTTGGGGCGGCGGTTGGCTGGGTGCGATGGGTTTATTAGATTTTGCTGGCGGTACCGTTGTCCATATTACGGCAGGTGTTGGCGCGCTAGTTGCGGCACTGGTGCTGGGCAATCGCAAAGGTTTCCCACAGCAGGCAATGCCTCCACACAATTTAACCATGACCGTGACCGGTGCCGGTATGTTATGGGTAGGTTGGTTCGGGTTTAATGGCGGTTCGGCTCTCGCTGCCAATGGTGATGCTGGCATGGCGATGCTGGTTACGCACATTTCTGCCGCTGCAGGCTCATTGGCCTGGATGACTATGGAATGGATCAAGTACGGCAAGCCCTCAGTTCTAGGCATTGTTACTGGTATGGTTGCAGGGCTGGGTACTATTACGCCGGCATCTGGCTATGTTGGCCCGGGTGGGGCACTGGTGATCGGCTTTAGCGCGGGCATTGTCTGTTACTACGCAACACAGGCAATTAAGCAACGCTGGAAGATTGATGACTCTCTAGATGTATTCCCCGTACATGGTGTTG
>Ga0075443_10000847_pt1 | contig 12732 bp, 9 predicted proteins | sample CoawatmetaG00DNA_3_FD_71583 | JGI IMG/M metagenome (GOLD analysis project Ga0075443, IMG submission 71583) | Marine microbial communities from the West Antarctic Peninsula - Coastal water metaG006-DNA | ecosystem: Environmental > Aquatic > Marine > Coastal | place: Atlantic Ocean: West Antarctic... | reverse complement strand
AATGAAGGGCTATCCGATGCCGTCGCCGATGCCATTAAATCTCACTACTTACCAAAATTCGCGGGCGACCAAGTGCCTCAGGGCAATACTGCTTGTGCAGTGGCTCTCGCAGATCGCTTAGATACACTAACGGGTATTTTTGGCATAGGCCAAGAACCCTCTGGCTCTAAAGATCCATTTGCTCTTCGCCGTGCATCCATTGGTATTTTACAAATTATTTTGCAAAACCAACTGCCATTAAATATTGATGAATGGGTATCTCGCGCGGTAGCACAACATGCAGCGATTAAAGACCCTGAAGCAACATCAGCACGCGTGGTCGATTATTTATTTGATCGCTTCGCAGCGGTTTATCAAGATCAAGGCTTGCCGGTTGAGGTGTTTGCCGCCGTTAAAGCCAACAAGCTCAGTAGCCCATTAGATTTTAATGCACGCGTACAAGCCGTTGCCGCATTTATTAAAACCAGTGAAAGTGGAAGTCTTGCTGGCGCCAATAAACGCGTTAGCAATATTCTTGAAAAATCGGAAGTAAAAGTGAGCGCTTCTGATTTCAATAAAGCACTTCTTGTTGAAGACGCTGAAATAGCTCTCGCTAACGCTATTGAAATAAAAGAGGCAGAAGTTCAGCCGCTTTTTGATCAGGCGAATTATCGTGATGGCTTATTAAAACTAACTGAACTTAAAGACAGTATTGATGCCTTCTTTGATGGTGTTATGGTAAATGCAGAAGATCCAACATTAAAGAATAATCGACTCGCATTATTGTCGCGTTTACGGGCCTTATTTTTACACGTTGCTGATATCTCTTTACTCGCGCCTCAAAAACGCTAACTAGACAAAAAGGTTTTAAGGGCTTTTAAACGTGATACTGTTTTTAAAAAATAAATGTTTTTATTTTTTCTATTACCTATCCCTTTTTTGGTTCGGCTTAACAGGCAGCTTAATTTTTTGGCTGCCTTATCGCTTTAGATTTTCCTATATCTCTCTTTGGAATAGAATCATTGTCGCCTCAGCGCGTATCTTTATTGGCGTTAGGGTTAATGTTATTGGCCAAGAGAATATCCCATCAGCGCCTTGCGTGATTATGTGTAAACATCAATCAGAATGGGAAACGTTTTACCTTCAAACAATTTTCCCTCATCTTTGCACAATCCTAAAAAAAGAACTTCTTAGCATTCCGTTTTTTGGTTGGGCATTAAAGCAAATGGAACCTATAGCGATTGATCGCTCATCGCCGAAAGATGCGCTGCGTAAAGTACAAGCAATAGGACTGAAACGCTTAGAGCAGGGCCGCCCTGTGTTAATTTTTCCGGAGGGGACGCGAGTTAAACCAGGAGATCGTGGCCGCTATGCTCGCAGTGGTGCAAATCTCGCTATAGCGAGTGAATCAATGATCTTACCTATCGCCCACAACGCGGGTGTTCATTGGCAAAATAAACAAAAGAAAAAAGCAGGTGTAATTACTTTTGTTATTGGAACGCCAATTACCACTGCAGATAAATCTGCTAAGCAATTAATTAATGAAGTCGAAACTTGGATTGAAGAACAATCAACGGCTTTATTAACGACGGCTAAAGATTCTTAGCCGCCGGTTTTTTTCTTCTTTCTATACTGTTCTGTCTTAACGCTTCTATTCTTTTTACGAAGCAAAGCTAGTTATCAGGTTTAAATATCTAAGTTAGCTACCGCTAGAGCGTTCTTCTCAATAAACTCACGACGAGGCTCAACTTGATCACCCATTAATGTCGAGAACATTTGATCTGCTGCAACCGCATCCTCAATGGTAACAACCAACATACGACGTACTTCTGGATCCATCGTTGTTTCCCACAACTGCTCAGGGTTCATTTCACCCAAACCTTTGTAGCGCTGAATCATAAAGCCGCGTTTTGCTTCTTTTGTTAACCAATTTAAAGCTTCAGCAAATGTTGCAACGGCTTCTTGCTTTTCGCCTCGTTTCACGTATCCCGTCTCTTCAATAAGGCCGGTGATTTTTTTACCTAACTCGGTCGATGCACGATATTCTGAAGATTGGAAAAAATCATGATTAAATCGATGCTCATGAGTAATACCATGAGAAACGATTTCAACATTCGGTAAGAATAAATTACGCTCTTTATCTTCTCGTACTGAAATTGTATAAGCTTCAGAACCCGCTTTATGTTCATCAGTGAAAAAGGCTTGTAAATTATTACACCATTCAGCGACCGTCGATTCACTCTTCAACATTTCTTCAGTTAACGCAGGCTCATCAATTAAACGCTTTAGAATTAACGGTGGATACAGTTTTGACAAACGATTAATCATTGCCATAACCGATTTATATTCAGTTACCATCTGGCCTAATGGCTCAGCAGCAATCGCAGGAGCTTGATTATTAATATGCAGCTCGGCATTTTCTAATGCGACATTTACAAAGAAGCTATCTAACTCTGCTTCATCTTTTAAATAACTCTGCTGCTTACCCTTACTGATTTTATAAAGCGGTGGCTGTGCAATAAAGATATGACCGCGTTCTAATAACTCGCGCATATGTCTAAAGAAGAACGTCAATATCAATGTACGTATATGCGATCCATCGACATCCGCATCCGTCATAATGATAATTGAATGATAACGAAGCTTATCGGCATCAAATTCAGATTTTCCAATACCACAGCCTAACGCTGTTACTAAGTTGCCAACTTCCGCAGACGTCAACATTTTATCAAAGCGCGCTTTTTCAACGTTAAGGATTTTGCCCTTAAGCGGCAAAATGGCTTGGGTTTTACGCGCACGACCCTGCTTCGCTGAACCACCCGCAGAATCACCCTCCACTATATATATTTCAGAAAGTGCAGGATCTTTCTCTTGGCAATCAGCTAGCTTGCCTGGTAAACCAGCAATATCTAGTGCGCCTTTACGACGTGTCATTTCTCTTGCTTTACGTGCAGCATCTCGCGCACGTGCAGCATCAATCATTTTACCGACAATCGCTTTTGCTTCTTGTGGGTTCTCTAATAAATACTCAGATAATTTTTCAGCCATGGCATGTTCAACAGCTGACTTCACTTCAGACGAAACTAATTTATCTTTCGTCTGCGATGAGAATTTTGGATCTGGCACTTTAACCGATACTATCGCGGTTAATCCTTCGCGGGCATCATCACCCGTGGTTGAAACTTTAGAGCCCTTGCCTAGCCCTTCTTTTTCTATATAGGTATTTAACCCACGCGTTAACGCTGAACGGAAACCCGCTAAATGTGTACCACCATCGCGCTGAGGAATGTTATTGGTATAGCAATATAAGTTTTCTTGGAAACCATCATTCCACTGCAACGCTACTTCAACACCAATATCTTCAAACTCAGTCGTAAAATACAAACCGGTATTGATTGGTGTTTTATTGACGTTTAAGTATTCTACAAACGCTTTTAAACCACCCTCGTAGCAGAACGTATCTTCTTTTCCGCTTCGCTCGTCTTTCAATAAAATATTAACGCCAGAATTCAAAAACGATAATTCGCGTAATCGTTTTGCAAGAATTTCGTAATGGTATTCAATATTGTTAAATGTATCTGGTGACGGGTGAAAACGAACGGATGTACCCGACTCTTCTGTATTACCAATTATCTTTAGCGGCTCATCAGGTACACCATGACGATAAATTTGTTCATGGATTTCGCCATTACGACGAATCGTTAGAGTCAGCTCTGACGACAGCGCATTGACCACAGAAACGCCTACACCGTGCAAACCACCAGAAACCTTATAAGTGTTGTCATCAAACTTACCGCCAGCGTGAAGCACGGTCATAATGACCTCAGCGGCAGAGACACCCTCGTCATGAATTTCTGTTGGGATACCACGGCCGTTATCAGCAGTACTGATAGACTCATCTGGATGGATGGTTACCGTGATTTGTGAGCAATGGCCCGCTAAAGCTTCATCGATTGAGTTATCTACAAGCTCAAATACCATATGATGTAAGCCTGTACCATCATCTGTATCACCGATATACATACCCGGCCGCTTTCTAACTGCATCGAGACCCTTAAGGACTTTTATACTCGAGGAATTATATTCCCCGGAACCCGCTTCACTCATAGTTTGGCTCCAAGGCCTAGTGTTGGTTACTATTTGATCAGTCTTGCCTTTTGCATTACTGCAAGGGCTTCGTTTCCTATACTAAAACAATAAAAATCAATTGCTTAGCGTTATTTATAACCGCATATTGTGTGACGATATTAGGCCTGAGTCAACCTAATATACAGGTAGTTTGAGCCTTCAAATTAGCAACACTCACCAGTGATCTCTAGCGGATCACAACAAGCTACCCTAAGCTTAAAGTCTCTTCTGTTTCACCCTTCAACACCTGAAAAACCTTTAAACTTTTCAGCTTTTCCCATGGCTGGTTAACCAGATCATCGGCCACTACACAGGTCATAAATAACTGAATATCCAAGCTATCAAGTAAAGTGCATAACTTACCCTGATGCGACGCATCAATTTCTGCAGGAAGATCATCAATTAACAATACACACTTCTTTTGCGTTGTTTTTACCATCAAATCACACTGAGCCAAGCGTAAAGCACAAACAACCAGCTTCTGCTGGCCTCTTGATAATACCTGCCCCGCATTCAATCCATTAATTTGTAACTTGATATCTGCTCTATGTGGGCCGTAATGAGTAAAGCCTCGTCGTAAATCACGATCTATACTCGCTTCCAACACCTCGCTCAAAGGTTTCTCTGTATCCCAGCCCCGGCTATAAGAGACTGATAACTCAGGCAGATCAACCAAACGCTCAAGAAAACCAACAAACACAGGATAAAAAGACTCAAAATAAAGCAGCCTCGCTTTATCTACCTGTTCTGACGCCTCTATTAATTCTTGATCCCATGCGGATAATGTACGCTTATTTGCTTTACCCGATCTAAGTGCAGCGTTTCTCTGCTTTAAACAACGCTGCATTCGCCGCCAAGAGTCGTAAAAAGAGTGTTCCACGTGAAACACTCCCCAATCCATAAACTGCCGGCGTTGTTTTGGGCCGCCCTCAAGTAATGTATAAGCTGAAGAGTCTATTAATTGAATAGGAAGCGTTTCAGCTAAGCGAATCAAGCTTTTTTCATCTTGACCCCCTATTCTAATGCGAAAACCGCCTCTTTTAGCTCGCTTAACACCAACAGCAAGCGGAGCAGCATCATCATGAAGGACTTTACCAAATACCGTGCAAGTATCTTGGTGGTATTGAATAACTGGCTGGAGTTGGGTGCCGCGGAAAGAGCGCGCTAAACCCAATATATGAATAGCCTCAAGAATAGAGGTTTTACCGGAACCATTAGGACCAGAGAAGATATTAATCTGAGAGAAATCATTAATAGAGACCGCTGAGAGATTTCGAACACCAGAAATCTCAAGCTCTGAAAGTTTCACGTGAAACAATGCCCGTCATTAGATCGCAACAATAGCGAGAAATAAGAAGGGCACTGAGTACAACAGACAGCAGTATATAAAAACGATAAAGCAGGGCGGAGAGGGTTCATTAATACTAAGTCAGCCAATATCGCCCTTATAGACGCATCGGCATAACAACATACAAAGCATTGTTATCAGTATCACCATCTTGGACTAAGGCACTGCTATTTGAATCAGACAGCGTCATTGTGACCTGATCACTTCGAAGAGCACCAAGAACATCAATTAAATAGCTGACATTGAAGCCCATCTCAACGCTATCTCCTTGATAAATAACAGAAACCTCTTCATGAGCCTCTTCTTGCTCTGGATTATTAGCTTGGATACCCACCATGCCATCACTGAGGGTAAAGCGAATTCCGCGGAATTTTTCATTCGATAAAATAGCCGATCGGGACAAGGCCGATTTGAGCTCCGCTCTTTCTGCAGAGACTACCTTGTTACCACCCTTAGGAAGAACGCGCTCGTAATCTGGGAATTTACCGTCAACTAGCTTCGAAACAAACACCATGCCATTAGTTGTAGCCCGGATATGATTAGCACCAAACTCAATAGTAATCGTTGCCGATTCATCCGAGAGAAGGCGTGTTAATTCAACAACCCCTTTACGAGGAACAATAAACTGCTGCTTATCACCCTGAATTTCGTCAACCAAGTCGATATGAGCAATCGCTAGACGATGGCCATCTGTAGCAACAGCTTTCAACTTATTACCCGAAAGCTCCCACAGCATGCCATTTAAATAGTATCTAACATCCTGTTGAGCCATGGAGAAAGCTGTACGATCAATTAACTGAGCAAAATCACCTTGGTTCACAGTAGCAGAAAAGCTACTCTCATCTTTTTGTACAGACGGAAAATCAGCTGCGGGCAAGGTTGCTAATGTATAGCGACTGCGACCACTTTTAACAACCGCTTTACCTTGATCGACCGAAAAAGCTATATCGCAATCATCAGGTAGAGATTTACAAATATCCACTAATTTACGCGCTGGAACAGTTATATCACCGTTTACTTCAGCCGCAGTATCTAGCGCAATAGTAGCGCTTAACTCGACCTCTAAATCTGTACCGGTAATAACCAGTTTATTACCACTGACAATAATCAAAAGATTCGACAGAATAGGCATTGTCTGACGGCGCTCAACAGCACCAGCAACGATTGTCAGAGGGCGAAGAAGTGCTTCGCGAGTGACTGAAAATTTCATCTTTGTTTATCTCTCCGGTTGTGCGTCTTACGGTATTTCGTTAGGCGCCAATCTCTAAAAAAGTGGCTACGTAAATATAGCCTTATTTAAACACTCAAGGGATTACGTGGCCAGCGTACGAAGCAAGTTCTGATAATCTTCACGAATATCAGAGCTCGTTTCACGTAACTCTTTAATCTTTCTACAGGCATGTAAAACCGTGGTGTGGTCACGGCCACCAAAAGCATCGCCAATTTCAGGCAAGCTATGATTGGTTAACTCTTTAGCCAGAGCCATTGCTACCTGTCGTGGCCTAGCAACAGAACGACTTCTTCGTTTCGACATTAAATCAGCGACTTTGATTTTGTAGTACTCAGCGGTAGTACGCTGAATATTATCAATACTAACCTGCTTATCTTGAAGCGCTAATAAATCCTTAAGTGACTCTTTAATTAACGGCACATCCACTGGGCACTTAGTGAAGTGAGCGCTCGCTATAACTCTCTTAAGCGCACCTTCGAGCTCACGAACATTTGAACGAACCCTTTGCGCCAAAAAGAAAGCAGCATCATGAGGCAATTCAATTTTTGCTTGCTCTGCTTTTGCCATTAAAATAGCTACACGAGTTTCAAGTTCAGGCGGCTCTACGGACACCGTTAAACCCCAACCGAAACGCGACTTAAGACGCTCTTCAACACCACGAATTTCTTTAGGGTAGCGATCACAAGTAAGAATCATTTGCTGCCCCCCTTCTAGTAATGCATTGAAAGTATGGAAAAACTCTTCTTGAGAGCGTTCTTTGTTAGCAAAAAACTGTATATCATCGATCAATAAAGCATCAACCGAGCGGTAATAACGCTTAAAATCATTAATCGCATTTAACTGTAAGGCCTTAACCATATCGGCAACAAAACGCTCAGAATGGAGGTAAACCACTTTGGCATTCGGCTTAACTGCTTGCAGGGCATTACCAACAGCATGCATCAAATGCGTCTTACCTAAGCCAACACCACCATAAAGGAATAAAGGGTTATAAGAACCGCCGGGGTTTTCTACAACCTGCATTGCCGCTGCACGAGCCAACTGATTAGACTTACCCTCTACAAAATTATCGAAGCGATAAGCCGGTATTAAATTGTTTTGGTGATTAGGAGAATCTCCGCTATCGTCAGTTGATCGAGCACGACGTGATCGGGTTGCTGTATTCCGACTGCTATGCAAAAGATTCTCAGAGGGAGATGCACCCTCTCTAGGGCGACCTCTTCGCTCAACACCTTCAGGACTACCCTTAACCAGAATAGAATCACTAGCTGACTGGATAACAAGATTAGAAGCAGGTTGCCTAGAAAAGGAAGCAGACTCTATTAAAGGCTCTGAAACGACAGGATCAGTGGGTGAAGATGGAGGTGAGGCAAAGGCCATTACATGGTTAGGCTTATCCGCAACATTCACCACCAGGGATCGACGATCAATTGAAGGGTGCGCCTGTACAGGAACATCCATAGAAACTGTACTGGTTAGAGAAGAAGCAGCAAACCCACCAGGTGCTGCATTGGCGCTTCGCTCTTGAACAGCAATATCTACAGTCGGTGGCTCACCCTCCGAAAGCATTTTGGTTAACTCGAGAATTCTGGACATAAACTTATCTGAAACCCAATCCCGAATAAACCGGTTGGGTGCCAGTAAGAGAATACCTCCCTCAGCCTGTTCAGCTTTTAAAGGACGAATCCAAGTATTAAATTGCTGTGCTGGCAATTCATCTTGTAAATAATCTACACACCTATTCCACATCAGGTGCCAAGTAGCCTGTGACAATCGATATCCCCCAAAAGCCAAAACCGCTTCACCCAACTAAATAGATGGTAAAACGCAGCAATATGGCCATAGTTCTAATTTAAATGTTATTTGAGACCCCAAAAACTTTAGCTATAAACTCCAACAACAACAAAGTCGAAGTGAAATAGAGAGGGACCTAAAAAGTGGCGCAATTGTAGCGGCAAATAGAAGACTTATCCACAACTATCTCGATTATTTATACAAATGGACAAGAAAGACAAAAACAATAAAACCTAAACATAATCAATAGCTTGCAGAAAAAACAAAAAACAAGATAGTTTTATGTATTAGAAAACAATGAAAATTATAAAAAGTTATTAACATATTGATAAGCTGTGGATATCTTGTGTGTAGAGGGCGGAAACTCACGCCTAAAAAAGGCAATGTAAGCGCACACTATCAGTGCATATATTGTTATATCGACATAGCCAAAACATAAAAATTAAAATGGATAGTTATTAACAAGATAGGAGCCGTTAGAAAAAGGCGCTGGTAAGATCAACTAAAAAGCCTTCATTAAGAACCTGAAAACAAAAAAGTTTACATGCTTCTATTTATAGGGTGTTGCTAAAAACTAACAGCCCTTTAAAATGAATTGCAATTAAATAGCATACGGGATTGATCCCGGAGGCTTTTATGCGTAGAATCCTGCGCCCTTTTGTGGGTGTTTGTAAGCCTTAGGCTCAAACATTTTGAACACGTAAATAATTTGGTATAGAGCAATGAAAAGAACTTTTCAACCCAGTACTTTAAAGCGTAAACGCAGTCACGGCTTCCGTGCTCGTATGGCAACTAAAAATGGACGCGCACTTATTAATCGCCGTCGCGCTAAAGGCAGAAAACGTTTAACTGCGTAATATCTATTACCGATCGCCAACGATATAGAGCTACTTTTATTGATAATAAATCAGTAATTCTATGCAGCATCTGCTTTATATCGTGCGGCTGTCAGTGTTCGCTCTCTTCTTAGTATTTAAGTAGTCTGAGTTGAGTGGTCTGAGTTAATCAGTATGGTGAATACAATAGAAACAAACTGTCGCTTTCAGAAAGACCGGCGTTTACTGAATGCCCATCAGTATAAAAATGTCTTTGACAATGTAAATTGCAAACAGAGCGGTAAGTACTTTACTTTTCTAAGCACATCAAGCCAACAGGCCAAGCACAGGCTTGGTTTGATTATCGCTAAAAAACATATTCCTCTGGCTGTAAATAGAAACAAGATTAAGCGCGCCATTCGAGAAAGCTTTCGGCAACAACTTAATCATGAAATTGTTAATACTCAAATGACATCTTTTGATGTTATTGTTCTTGCAAAATCCTCTGTTCGTCAGCTGGATAATGCACAGCTCAACGAGGAGCTAAGTAAACAATGGCTCCGTCTAATAGCAAAACGCCAACAAATTTAAATCCTTTTCTCAATATTTTGAGTGAAGTAGCTATTTTCCTAATAGCCGCTTATCAATTACTTCTGAGTCCTTTACTGGGTCCACGTTGTCGCTTTTATCCGACCTGTTCTAGTTATGCTAAACAAGCCTTTAAAGAACAAGGTTTTGGCCGCGGCAGTATACTTACCTTAAAAAGATTAGCTAAATGTCATCCTTTTAATAAGGGTGGCATTGACGAACTACCTGCTGAAAAAATACCAGCAGAAAATTTATTTTATGGAAAGACTCACATCGATCGGGAAAATACCGATCATGCACAAACTAACTGTAATCATTCTCATTAATTAAAGGCTACATATTAAGTATGGACGTTCTTAAAAATTTACCTCGCATCGCGCTGTTTACCATTGTTGCTGGTATTGTTTTACTTATCCTAAAACAATGGGTCTTGTTTTCTCCTAGTTATGATCAAAAAATTGTTGATCGTCAACAGGCATTTAATGAAAGCCGTGCTGAGATAAGTGAGGTTGTGTACGATAACAACGACATTAATGAGGTCGTTTCCGAAGAAGCGTATGAGACAACTTTTAATCAACCTATTACTAATGTTGCTACTGAGACGACAAGTATTATAGAAGCGGTGACAAATCCTCGCTCGGCTCGAAAAATTGTAGTCACTACAGATACGATTCGAGTAACGATTGACTCTCAGGGTGGCGATATTATTGAAGTCGCACTGCTTAAACATTTAGAAAGCCTAGAAGAAAATGCAGAACCAATGTTACTGCTAGAAAAATCTGGGGCTCGTACTTATACAGCACAATCAGGTTTAACAGGACCAAGCGGTACAGATGTCCGATCTACACGCGCCCGGTTTCATAGCGCACAGTCTACCTATGAAATGGAAGGTACGGATGATTTAGAAGTCGATCTTGTATTCAATGATCCTAGTGGCATTAAACTTACTAAACGTTATACATTCAAACATGGCGAATATTTAGTAGATGTTAATTACATAGTAAACAATGATTCTGGTGCCGACTGGAAGACCACGTTTTATTCACAAATAAGTCGCGACCAATCAGCTGATCCTGGTGCAGATACTGCTGGCTTCGGCATGAAGTCTTATTTAGGCGCTGCAACAACGACGGCAGATGACCCTTACAAAAAAATAAGTTTTAAAGATATTGGTGAAGAAAATTTCAGAAACCAATATGCGGGTGGTTGGGTAGCGATAATTCAACATTACTTTGTGAGTGCTTGGATTCCAGAACCTAACGCTACTTATAACTACTACACGAAAGCCAGTAAATCAGGTTTAAACATTATTGGCTTTCATAAACCTTTTGAAGTTGAAGCTGGCGATACAGCTTCTATCGGTTCACAATTTTATGCTGGTCCCAAATATCAATATCGATTAAAAGAAATAGCGCCTCATTTAGACTTAACCATAGATTACGGTTGGTTATGGTGGATAGCACAGCCGCTTTATACATTGTTATATTTCTTCGCTACTGGCGAAGCGCATATGTTTGGTGAAATCTATGATGTGTTCCCAGGGTTTGGAAACTGGGGTTTCTCAATTATTATGCTGACCTTTGTTATTAAGGCTATATTCTTCCGTTTATCAGCAACCAGTTATCGCTCAATGGCGAATATGCGCCGCGTGCAACCTAAACTGTTAGCTGTACGTGAAAGACATGCAAATGATAAGCAAGCTCAATCGAAAGCTATGATGGAGTTATATCAGAAAGAAAAGATTAATCCATTAGGCGGTTGTCTTCCTATTCTGGTTCAGATGCCCGTATTTATCGCTTTATACTGGGCGCTAATGGAAAGTGTTGAATTAAGACATGCACCATTTATTGGCTGGATAACAGATCTATCTGTTATGGATCCATATTTTGTGTTGCCATTAATCATGGGTATCACGATGTTCTTGCAACAGAAAATGAATCCTCCTCCTGCTGATCCAATGCAGGCTAAGATTATGCAGTGGATGCCAGTTGTGTTTACATTGTTCTTTGTTTTCTTCCCAGCAGGACTTGTTGTTTATTGGGTATCAAATAATATATTGTCGATTTCTCAACAGTGGTATATCACTCGACAAATTGAAAAAGCGCATAGTTAATTATTAACTAGCGCTGCTTCCTTAACTATATGTAGACAATAATATGGACAACGATACTATTACCGCTATTGCTACCGCAGCAGGAAAAGGCGGTATTGGTATTGTTCGTCTTTCTGGGCCAAAATCTTTGGTCATAGCTGCGCAATTAACACAAACAGATCTCTCTCCTCGCTACGCATTATTCACCTCCTTCGTTGATAGTAGTCATGAAAAAATTGATGAAGGTATTGCCTTATATTTTCCTAGACCACATTCATTTACAGGTGAAGACGTTGTTGAACTACAAGGTCATGGTGGCGCCGTTGTGCTTAACCTTTTACTTGCGGAAACAGTAAGGCTAGGTGCTCGAATAGCTAGGCCAGGTGAGTTCTCAGAGCGTGCATTCTTAAACGATAAAATAGATTTAGTCCAAGCTGAAGCAATTGCCGATATTATTGAGAGTCGCTCAGAAACTGCTGCACGATCGGCTATGCGATCATTAAGTGGTGAGTTTTCAAAGAAGATACACGCATTAACTAATGATATTACTAAGCTTCGCATATATGTAGAAGCGGCTATTGATTTCCCAGAAGAAGAAGTTGATTTTGTATCTGACGGCTATGTTCTCAATGAATTAGAGCTACTCATTAACTCAACAGAAGCTATTTGGCAGCAAGCAAAACAAGGAAGCTTAATTCGTGATGGTGTCTCCGTTGTTATTATTGGAAAGCCTAACGCGGGTAAATCAAGCTTACTT
>Ga0075443_10000842_pt1 | contig 12769 bp, 11 predicted proteins | sample CoawatmetaG00DNA_3_FD_71583 | JGI IMG/M metagenome (GOLD analysis project Ga0075443, IMG submission 71583) | Marine microbial communities from the West Antarctic Peninsula - Coastal water metaG006-DNA | ecosystem: Environmental > Aquatic > Marine > Coastal | place: Atlantic Ocean: West... | reverse complement strand
CGTTATATCCACCTTGATATTGTAAAGCTCCAGATCCTAAAATCGAAGTATCTACATAATTCTTAGTTGCTGCATCTTGAGCACTAGTTGGATCTACTACATTTATTATCTTATTAGTTCCTAAATCTATATTAGCCTCTGAAGCTCCAAATAAATTTAATGGAATATTTGTTGGTGCTATTTTATTTTGAGCTCCTCCGGAATTTATAACTGGAATAAAGTCTACATTAGCATCGTCTGTAGTTGTAGCTAATTCATTTAAATCTACATCTATTTGAATTGCTCCCGAACCTGTAATTGGTCCACCTGTCTTATCTATAAGTGCTCCTGGAGTAATATCTACAGAAGTTACTGTCCCAGCTGTTTGAGCTGGAAGTGTTACAGTTTTTACATTTGCTGCAGTTACGTTTCCTTGAGCATCAGTTGTTACACCGTCTACTACTGAAAATGTTCCACCATTTACTGGAGAATCTGTACTTACTGTATCTGTTCTTATAACTGTAGATTGAGAAACTGTTATTTCAGCTACTCCTCCATTGTCAGCTATTTCTGTATCTATTCCTGTTCCACCTACTATCTTTACTTCTTCTCCATCAGTTATAGTTTGGTCAGTTCCTGTATTTGCACTGAATGAAAGTGAGCTTACTTTTCCATCTGTAATATTAGTTACAAAATCGTAAACTTGATCTCCAGTTGCTAACGCAGATCCGCCATTTGATACTGCTCCGGTAATAATTGCAAAAGATGGAATTGGTCCATCAGTATTTGAAATTGTTAATTGACCGGTAGTAGTATTCGCTAAAGCCGTAATATCTCCAGCAATACTTTTCCAAGCTGCTATTTGAGAATCATAAATGAAAAGAGTTTTTACTCCATTCGTTGAATTGTAATATATTTGTCCATCTGAAGGATTAGCTGGCGCCGTTCCCAATGGGTGTATTACTGCATTTTGTAATTGATTATTGTTTAAATCAATATTTGATAAATACTTTGCCATAATTTTTTCTTTTTATTAGTTTAAATATGCTCTTCCTGAAAAGGATGCTGTAAATGTTATTGTCATCGTATTAAGATCTATATATTTTTCATCTCCGAATACTTTATTTCCACCTGAATCTGTTACCGAAGCTGATGGGTGTTTTCCTAAGTTATGAACAATAGTCCATACCGAAGCTGCCCCAGCTTGATTGTGAGAATAATGTTTATCTCCAGCTGGAGCTACCCATTCAACTCCATCAACTGTGGAATTCATTGCTAAAACTTGTCCTTCAGTTCCATAAACTGTTGGAGTATCTTGTAGCTCTATTACAGTTGTTGCCCATGGGTAATTTGGTTCTGTTAATTCATTTCCGATTGAGTCCGTAATATTATTTGAGAAATCAATTATTCCCTTAAGTAATATTGCTTCTTCTTGAGCATCTCCCCCTGTTGGAAGTTGTCTAACATCAAAATACCATTTACCCTCTACTTTAGATTCTAATTCTAATGTCTGATTATTATAGAAATCTTGAGCTTTATCTTTTGTTAAAAATAAGTATCTATTTTCCTTTACTTCAAAAGATCTATATACAATATCTTCCGGATCTCTTTTCATCCAAGCTGTAATATCTCCTTCGAAAGTTTTACCTAAATCTATAGTTAGAGATTGTCCTCTTATAGCTTTTATTGTCCTAAAATCTAATACTGGTTCTGTGCTCTGTGCCATATCTTTTTTATTTATTAATCTGTGATATTATTAACAAATAGAATAGTCCCAGTAAAAATTACTTGTTCATCATCTTCTGTTCCCCCATCTGGAAGTTGTCTTACGTCGAAAACCCATTTGCCTTCCATGCTATTTTTTGTATCTGCTAAATCTTGAGCTTTAGCTTTTGTCAAAACTAAATATCTTCCACCCTCTACTGCAAATTCTATGTGCTCATCTTCTGATATCACTTTCTTCATCCATGAAGTTAATGTTCCAGTAAATACTTTTCCTAAATCTATTCTAAGGGATTGTCCTCTTAGAGCTTTTACAGTTCTAAGGTTTCTAAGCGTATTAATTCTTTGTGCCATGATAATTTATATTTATTTATTATAAGTTCCTTAGAACTCTTCTTATATATGTTCGTGAGCTTTGTGCCCTGTATTTCTAGGTTTGAGGATTTATACTTTATGTAGTGTATTATTCCTAGTAGTTAAAAAAAGCATAAAGGTTTTTACTCCCTTATGCTTGATTTTTTTATTTATAATTACGCTGCTGTAACAATGTTACTAGCTAATAATCCTAAAGTTGATTCTTTCACAACTCCTATTTCTGGTGTAGAAATAGTTACATCATAAAAGTTAGATTTCTGAGATCCGATATACGGACGTTCAGCTGACGCTAATGATAACCCTTGGTCAGCTCCAAATAATTCAAACAATCCTGTTGATCTCTCAACCGCAATTGCGATTACTTTTGCTCCACCTAAGCTTTCAATAGCTTTTCTCACAACTGCTGTTTTACCATAAGCTGTAAATAATACTGAGTGAGCGTACCATACTGATCCGTCTTCTTTTACCTCTGGGGTAATTGTTGGTACAACTGAATAATCAGTTCCCTCGAAAACGTATTGAGTAGCTCCTACTAATAAATTTATATTTGTTAATCCACCAGTGTTAATTCCTGTAGATTCTAATGTTCCTAATGAAGTAGCTTTATCAAACTCATCGTAATTTACTAAGATAAGATCTTTCCCTTCTCCAATAGCAGCATTTAAATCTGCACAAACTAATGGTACACCAGCGCTTAACGCGAAAATACATGCCATAATATATATGTTTTTTTATTGTTAAACTTGAAATATAAAAATGGAGAATTTTTAAACTCTCCATTTTCATTTAATTATTGTTACTAAAACTTAGGACTATAGTAATCCAGTTTGGTAATAACAGATTTCTTCTGGTCTAACTACATAAATATCAATTGCGAAAGTCAATAACATTCCGTATAATCTACCGAAGTTAGATACTCTTTCAACTTCTAAGTTGTTGAAATCAGAACTCATTGAAGTTGCTAATTGAATAGCATCAGATTTCATATCTCCTGTCATAGAACAGAATAAGATAGAATCATCTGGGAAACTTGGGTTTTCAAAGATATCATAACCTGCATAACGCATAACGCCTTCAGCAGTTACATCAACACCTTTAAAGTTCAATTCCAATCTTTGAGCTTCTCTGATTAAATCTGCAGTTCCATGAGATACCATGAATTTACGACCTGCTCTTTTTCTCATTGCTTTAGTTTGATTCTTAATAAGAATCTCTAATTTTTGAAAGATGTTAGCTGTAGTTAAAGCTACACCTAAAGCATCTCCAGTTCCATCAGAACCTGCTTTGAAAGACAATACGTTTGAAGCAACGATTTGTGCACTAGAAGCTGCAGCTCCACCTAAAGAAGTAGAGATAGCGTCTAATTGGTCGATAAGACCTGATGCGAAATCAGTTCCACCGTTAGTTAATAATCCTTCTACTGCTTCAGCAACTCCTCCTAAGAATAAGTTCTCTAAAGACGATTGTACTTCACTTGGTAATTTTTCCCAATCAAAGTTTCCTTCTGGTTGGTACTCTCTCCAGTGGTTGTGGTAATCTGCTGGGTTAAAAGTTTGGTAAGATTCTAAAATCGTTAAACCTCTTTGTACAGCTGCTTTAGAAAATGATCCATTTGCAGTTGATCCTGGGTTGTCAGTTTTAGCTCTTAAGCCTGTTGTTAAATCGTGTTTGTATACTGAGTAACCATCTTTATCTCCTTCATTCATGTATGCAAGATTGTTTTCAATCCATACGTTTCCTGTTAAAGCTCTTTCTAAAATTCCTTTTGGTGCTTGACTTACATTAAATGCCATAATTTTAATTTTTAATTTACTGTTAATTATTATTTGATAAGGTTATTTTTTAGGCTACCTCTAGACCTTATAATATTTGTAATGTTTATTTGTTACGCATTCTTTGAAAGATACTTCCACCCTTAGGTGTTATATCTTTATTTACAGTTGCTACTTTTCTAGCTTCTGGTTTGAATGCAGAACTTGTACTTCTTGCTAAAGTATCAATTGCTTCTGTAGCTAACGCTTCGAATTCATCTGACTTTACAATTTGAGCTTCTAAAGCTTCGATCCTTAAAATCAATGCATCGATAACAGCTTTTTTCAGCATTGTCATCTTCAACAGCAACTTCCTCAACAGCTGGAATTTCTTCTTCAACTGCAATTGGTTCAACAACTGGTTCAACAACTGGAGCAACTTCTTCAACAGCAACTTCTTCAACTGGGACAACAACTGGAGCAGCCTCTTCCGCCTCAACAGCAGCTATAACCTCTTCAACTGGAGCTCCTACTGGTTCAGCAGCAATTGGCTCAACAATAACTGGTTCAGCTGGAGTAATGTCACCAATAGCAACTGCTACTGCTTTCGCTTTCTCTTCAACTTCTGCAGGTACTGGACCTTCATTAAATTCTGCAACTGGTGCAGCTTCTTCTTTAACTGGTTCAACTGCAACTGGTGCAACTTCTTCCTTAATTGGTTCAACAGCAACTGGTGCAGCTTCCTCAACTTTTACTTCACCTTCTGGAATAGCTTCTTCAGCTACTACTTCTTCTGGTTGTTCAACTTCTTTTTCAATATTGGTAATTTCAAAATTTACAATCGAAAGCATGGTTCCATCAGATAATCTGATATCTCCTGCCTCAACTGAAGTTTTGTCACCAACACCAAACTTAGCTGGGTTAGATTGAAAAATCTGTAATTCGTCACCTTTTGTATTATAGTACATTTGGTTAACTACAGAGCTTCCATTCACCGCTGCAATAACAACGTTAAGAATGTTTCTCGTACTCTTCATATTTAATTCTCTTTTTATCGCCATCATTGAGTATGGCTTTGGTTTAACATCAATCACTGCATCTGCAAATCCTCTTAGGACTGCTTCATCTGGTGATAAATAAGTTTCTTGGTCCATCAGACCTTTAATATCTTCTTCAGATATATTTGCAAAGTTAACATAAAGTTGTTGTAACATTGTTTCCAAGCTTCTCAATTCTAAAATATGCTTTTCCAATTCATTGGCGTTTGCGTATTCTATAAATGGAACCATTGGATTATGTACCATAACTTCTCCATGTTTACTTATATATCTTTTGTCTGCTGCTAACATTATGAGCGATGCAATTGAATATGCATTCGCACTTACAACAGTTATAACCTCTTTTCCATTTTGAGAAAGAGTGTCTAACCATATCATAATTCTTAAACCTTCTTCAACACAACCACCTTGACTACTTATGTCAAGAACTATTGTATCGAATAAATTTATATCACCAGCTTGATTTTGTAAATCTTTAAAAGTAATGTCTGTTTCAACAGGACCTTTAAGTTGAATTTTTTTGATTCCTCCCATAGATTTGTTTTTAATTGTATTTTTTGCTGGGCTAATTAATTTTGAACCTTTACTCCAATTCGTAAATTGTTCTAAAGTAAATGTAATTGCATCATCAAATCCTGTCCAGTCTTTTTGATAATTATTCAGATATGCTTTTATAGATTCTTCTTTACTAGAAAAACCAAACATAACTTTGTGCTCATCAAATGTTCTTGGATTACCTGTTGATTGATTTATTACATAAACATCGAAATTTTTATCAAGATCATTTCCTAGAAATACATCTAGTTCATCGCCATCTGCTCCGACTGTGTTTTCAAAATAGCCATAAGGATTTTTCATCTCAGTACTCCATTTATTTCCGTCTTCGTCTATACCGGATCTTATAGATCCTACTATATTTTCGATAGTAATATCAAAGCCTTTAATATTTATTTGATTCATTGGCTTAATTATTTAAGTTAGTTATATTGTAGATTTATCTTCTTTAAATTGTACTTGATTTTGAAAATCTGAGTAACTTGATTCTGAGAATACTACATTCCCTTGGTTTCCACCAACTTTAGAATTATTCAAAGCTGAACTTGTAGCATTACTACTTAATGAAGTATCAGTTCCAACTCTTGAAGCATTATTTGCAGATAAATCTGAAATTGAAGATACTCCAGCAGCTCCTGATCCACCTCCTGATGCTAATCCTGAAATTGACCCACTTGGTGCTCCACCTCTTTTCTTTGAAAACTTTGTACTTTTAATAGAAGAAATTCCTTTAACAATAGGTGCCAATGTTGTCGCAGTACCCACAGCTCCATGTAAAAGCATTTGAGGAATTGTTGGTTGCTTTGCAGCTTGTGACCAAACATTTCCAATAGCCTCTGGTGCTGCTAATAACATTTTAGCTAATGCAACTTCTTGTGCTATTCCAAAAGCATCCGCTGCCATATTGATTCCGCTTTCTAATATAGCTTTATCTGTAGCTTTCGATGTTTTCTCAGCAGTGTCTTCTAACTTCTCTTTCTTTATTGAAGCTTCCTTATTTATTAACTCTATTTCTTTTGCTGTTAATCCTGCAAATTTAACGTCTTGAGCTCTTTTCCTTTCTAATAATTCTAGTTCTAATGCTAAAACACTTTCACCTAAACTTCTTTTTCTTTCGATCTCAATAGCATCAAGTTCAAGTTGAGCTTCAAAGTCTGTGACTGCATCTTCTGCTTTCTTTAACTTCTCTTCTTCTCTCTTCTTTTCTTCTTCCTTCTTTAACTTATCAGCAGCTTTAATTTTATCTGCTTCAATCTTTTCTTTTGCTTTTACCTCTTTAGCTTCGTCAGCTCGTATCTGATTATTTATAGAATTGATTTCAGTTTGAAGTTTTTTAGCTTTAGTAGCTCTTGCCCCAATCTGTTCATTCACTGCAGCAATTGCTTTAGCTTCTTTATCTAAATTTTCTTTATTACTTCTTGAGAAAGTATTCTCTAAAATTTGAGCATCTCTTCTTAAAACTAAGTATTCAGTTTCTTTACTAATTAATGAATCTTGAAGCTCTGTTGCTTCTAATAAGAAAGCTTTTCTTTGCTGATCCGTAAAATCATCTTCTTTTTTTGCATCCAATCTTAATTGGGCAATTTTAGATTCTAATAATGATCTATCAACTAATAATTTTCTTTCAACTTTATCAGCTTTAGCTCTCATGTCCGCAACTTTCGCTGCTAAACCTGCTTCCCGTTCCTGATCTTTTATAAACTCTTTTGTAGCTTCTGATGCTTTCTTTATTTTTCCAGTAAGATCGTCAACTCCTAATGTAATTTTTGCAACCGCATTTCCAGCAACTTTTCCAGCTTCAGTAAACTCTCCTTTAAATAATAAGGAAACAGCTTTTCCCAATTGAGGAATTAATTCCATCAATCCTTCAAACCTATTCGTTATATTAGTTTTAATTACTTGAGCAAAACTTTTAATTGACTCAACCGGATTTGTAAAAGCGTCTACTAGAAATTCTGCAAAATCTGCTACTATATCTAAAAGATTTCCTAAAATAGCTGAACCTACAGCCATAGCTTTTGCCCATCTATTTTGACCTTCCTCACTTGATGTGAAAGCTTCTTTAAGTAATAGCAAAGCTCCTGTCATTAAAGTAATAACCAGAACTATCGGATTTGCCGCAAGTGCTTTTAATCTAGTTATGAAACCGCCTGTAGCGTTATCTAACTTATTCATTGCACCTTTAGACTTTCCGTATGAATCAGATAATTTTCTTTGAGATTTTGCGTTTCTCTCAGTTACCTTAACTTCATTTAGTTTAGCCTTCTCTAATTTAGCTGTCGCTTTAATTAAATCTTTTTCTTTACCTTCAACTCCAGTTAATCCCTTTACTTGTTTTTCAAGATCTGAGATTGACTTTTTGTTTAAGTCATTTTGTATTTTTATTTGTTTATTCTTAGCATCTAATCTCGCAGATAATTCCTGTGTACCATCTGAAGCTAAGCTATTCAACTTAACAATTTCTTGCTGAGCTGCTCCTACGTCCAATTCGACGGTAGTGATTATTTTATTATTTGTTGTGTTATCTGCCATATTCGTTATATTTAAAAGAGCTGAGTTTTTAATTCAGCTCTTTTTATTATTATTTATTCTACTCCTAAGAAATACCCTCCAGCTAATGGTTCAACTGTAACGGCTTCATTAGTTTCTAATCTTAACTTAAAGAATGGTCCAACATCTATCCAATCAGAAATTGTTACTGTTCCTGAACTTGGTGTCAATGGAAACGATACTGATCGTTCTATTCCTGTAGCTAATTTGGTTATATAATCTGTTTCTTGCCAATATAAAGTTGCCGATGTTGGAGTATGATTTACATAACTGTAAAACACATCCATATTTCCATCTGGAACTATATCTACTGATGGCGTTGTCGAAACTGGTTGTGGTCCGAAATAAACTTCCGTTGTATTCGAAACTGCTCCTAAATCATCTGTAACCTCTGTTGTATAATACCCTTCTTCTCCTGCTGTTATTGGTAACGTTGCGTTAAATGTAGTTATATTATTTTCATAAACTCCAAAACTTAATGCTGCGTTATACTCAAATCCTGAAGGTGTTCCCCCATTAGCTATTGAATCCGTTAACCTCTTCGCTTTAATAGTAGCTGAAGCTGGTATATAATTATTAAATGAAACTGAATTTCTCATTATATAAATGAAATTTCCAAAATCGTTAGGCTCCTCTACTGTAGTTACTAAACTTATACTTAAAACTGGAACTTCGTAAGAAATTGCTTTAGGCATTTTTATTAATTTAGCTTTTACTATTGTAGAACTATCTTGATATCCTTCTAATTCTTCTAATATATAAAATCCTCCAAGTTGACCAATATAAATTGGTACTCTTAAATCTAAATTCTTAGCCACGTCAAGTGGTAATAAAAAAGATGGATTTGCTCTTACTGAAGTATCTATTAATTCATACCAATCTAAAATACCCTGAGGTGCTGTAGAATAATTAACGTTTGCTAACGCTGGTAAACCTATTAAATTTCCTTGTGTATCTAATGGATTTTGATCCCATCTTCTTTGAACTAGTGTTCCTAAATCTTCTGTATATTCTACAAGAGATGCTCCAGATGCACTATATTCGGTATAAGGAGTAATTGGATTTAAAATATTATCAACACTTTTAATATCTTTAAAATGAGTTAAATAATTTTCTGTAAAATCTTTATATTTAGAATTAGCAGTTTGATTTCCTAATGCTATCTTAACTGTATTTCCTGGGTAAGGTGTATTTAATCCTATACTATTTGAAATAGCATAACTATTTCCATAAGTAGTATTAAATTTTGGGTTTACATACTCTTGTAAGTACTGTGTCCAATCTGAAAATATACCATTATCCCTATTCGTTTTATATTTACTATATGAAAAGAATTCAATTTGTTTATTTGACGAATCGATATTCATCAACATACCCTCTTTATGCATTAGTCCATTTAGAATCTTATTTATAGGTTCTAAACTTGCCGCATAAGTCAAATCAATATCATCAGCTAAAAATTGTCCTTGCTCATCATAAGAAATTGTTCCAGTTGGCAAAAATGATTCTTCAACCTTCATTAATTTAAGATCAATAATTGAGGTTCCATATTCTGCTACATAAGCATATATTCCAATTAAAGCGCCTAACGATGCAGGCTTCGAATCCATATCAGCTTTATTAATTGTTAAATCAAAAGTTGAATCTGTTGAATCATCTAAAATTGGTGTAAACTCTATTGCTGGAATAACAGCTGGATCCTGATTTGGATCTGCATAAACTGCTACAACTTTTCTACTTATATTAGCAGATGGTGTTGTTAACGTTGCTGTAAATCTTAATGTTCCTACGTTTCCTGAATCTATTGCTGGAACGAATAATGATTTCCTAGTATAAAAACCATTAGTTGTCGGTCCGTTTATAAAATATGGATTAAAAAATAATGTTGGGCTTAATTCATTTGGAACTATTCCTGTAAGTGAATCAAAATTAAAAGCACACTGAGAACTGTAATAACCTATAAAGCTATTAAAATTATTCCAATGAGCTCCTGACATATTTATTAAACCATGAGAAACTGATTCTATCCCACCACTATCTTTTCCACTCTTTTCTAATCCTGCTGATAACATGTAAGTTTTTCTTACTACATCCCAATCGATTGAATCATCGAATATGGGAGTAAAGCCATAAGCTGTACAAATTATATTTAAAAATGCGTAAGCATTAAAAGCTGGTCTTGATTGATATGGATTAAATGAATTTTCTAATCTTAATTCTTCAATATCTCCAGCAGTTCCTATTGCTTTATAAATTTGCCATTTGTCTCCTATAACATTTAAGTTATTTGGAAATAATGCCAAAGGGAATATCTCATTTTGTATATTAGACAAGAAAGGTAAAACAGCCGTTTTATCAACTGTGTAATCTTTCATCTCAGTAATAGCAGTTGAATAATCAACTGGTATCGAAAGAGTCGTATCATCTAATAATTCTTTATAAGTTGTTGCTCCCCACTTTTCAGTAATTGAAAGTGCTTCGTCAATAAAATTTAATTGTATTGAATTATTTTCTGTGTTGTTTATTACTACAAAACCTTCTTGTAATAAGGTTCCTTCTTTATAATATTTAGCTTCATACTTTTGATTAAGTCCTGTTGCTAAATCTTCTACATTAAAAGTATTAAGCTCTAATGTATTTATATTATGGTGTGTCCACGGGATAGAGAAAGTATTCGAATGAGATATTTCTCTTGAATCAACTTTCCCAATTTTATTAATTACATTATTGTAACGAATACTCTTGTCATCGCCTAATTTAAGTGAAACATAGACCCCATCTTTTTTAATTTCTAATCTAGTGTTTTCCATCTTGTTTTTTATTTTACTTTATATTCCGTTGAAGATATATTCTTAAGTGAAACTGAAAAGTCTCCTCCATTAATATATGTTTTAATTGGTGCACTCGCTGAGGCTAATCTCATCAACTCTAATTTTGAACTAGAAGTTCTTTGAAAATAAACTGCTGGCGTACCATTAATTTCTGAAAGTCCAATCAATTCTGAAACTGATCTACTTAAAGATTTCAAAGATACAGTTTCTCCCGAAGTTGAACCAGTATAATTTACTTGAGCAAATGAATTTCCTCCACCGCTCCAAATTGTAGATTCAAACATTCCAACATCTAGATTTCCCATATAACTATGTGACTTACTAACTGTTTTCAAATCCATACCCCAACTCATCCATCCACCTAATTTAGATTTCCAGTGAATCACTCCACCATTTGGACAATTATTATTTACTTCTGTAATGGAAGAGATACTTGAACTTGGCGAATAGTCGCTATCTAAAACTGCTGAGATTTGCTTTAATACAAAATTCACTATTTGATAACCTCCTAATTTTCCATCTTGTAATTCAGATAAACTTAATTCTCTGATTGGAGTTAAGAAATTCACAACTGGTGCAAAGTTTTCAAAAGATCTCCCTCCTATAATTGGAAGTTTTAAAATTGTAGTTTTTACTGTTGGCGCTTGATCTGAACGAAATTCAAATTTGTAAATGTATTTTGAAACTACAGAATCCCATCCTGCAACTATGTTAGAAATACTACCAAATTTAAGAGTATCAAAATCATGAAGTTGTTTCATAACTTTAGTCAAGTCAATTACTACTCCACCTAAAGATGATACATCCCTCATTATATAATCTGCTTTTACTAATTCTTCTACTCCAGTATCTGTTGCTATCCTAGTGATATCCGCATAAATAATTGAAGTATTTGCATCTGAATCTGTAATGTGAACTTTTAGTGGCTCCATTAAAAAACAGTATGAAAGTGTTCCATCTGCTACTTGCCCACTTATTTGAGGTGTTATAGTTAATGCCATATTTTTATATTTTTTGTTTGTCGTTAGTCTAACCTACAAATATAGGCATAATTTTTTAATTAAAGAAATTTTTTTAAAATTCTTTTTTGTTGCTAGTCTCGGTTTCGCTCCGAAGGCTTGTCAGGATCGTAGTCCTGTTTCTGTCAAATTCTAATTTACGACTAGCTATTTGTTTAGTCCAATATTACTTGAACCATTATTATATTTTGTGAACGTAATCTTCTTAAGTAATTATTGAACACTGCTATTTCTGGCACATTCAATTCAAACATTAAATTAGTTCTTATACTCATTACGTTATTTTCAATTATACTTTCTAAATCTCGAAGAATTCCTATTAAGATATCTCCATGATTTCCAGCTAATCTAAATTCCTCTTCACTTATTTGTAAAATTGTTTTCATATTATACTCTGTATGTTTTCAAAGCTCGTTCTTCAGCTTCCCAAATTTTATCAAATTCTGCTTTTACTTTATCATTAATATCTATCAATACAGATTTTCCTAAATCTTCTTCATATTTCTTTTGATATTTCTCAACAGTTGTTTCCATAATATTTGGAGCACCTGGTTTATAATTCTTAGTTCCTTTAGCTCCAATCGAAGCTTGAATTGCGAAAGCTGTTCCACGTTCATCCATTCCATCAAATAAAATGTTTTTAGATCTAACTAATTCTAACATCTCTTCTAATGGCGGTTTTTTACCTGGCCCTCTTCCGGCATAAGCCCACTGGATATGATCTGGTGTTAATAATGAATATGAAATATCAGAAGTTTTCACTATCTCTTGTTTTACAGAAGTGTAAACATTCAAGTCGTCTCGAACTGCTTCTAAAAATACTTTTGCTACTTCTTCAAATGTTGGCATATCTATTTATTTTTAACAATCTGGATCTAAAGGCATTTGAGTATTAAAAGTTGCTAAAACTCCTGAGTGTTTGCCTGAGC
>Ga0075443_10000840_pt1 | contig 12783 bp, 9 predicted proteins | sample CoawatmetaG00DNA_3_FD_71583 | JGI IMG/M metagenome (GOLD analysis project Ga0075443, IMG submission 71583) | Marine microbial communities from the West Antarctic Peninsula - Coastal water metaG006-DNA | ecosystem: Environmental > Aquatic > Marine > Coastal | place: Atlantic Ocean: West Antarctic... | reverse complement strand
GGTCAGGCTGCTCGGACCTGTGCGGCAGCCGATCGAACAGGGCATGCGTTGTTGCACACCTTATATCAGGGAAACCTAAAGAGCGAAACTACCTTCCTTAACGAATGGTACGCAGTAGATATTGTTAAGAACGAAGACGGCGCCGTGGTCGGTGTTGTAGCGATTAATATCGAAAACGGCGAAACGGTCTACGTCAAGTCCAAAGCGACCGTATTTGCGACTGGCGGTGCCGGCAGGATTTATGCGTCGACGACGAATGCGCATATCTGCACAGGTGACGGGATTGGTATGGCTTTGCGCGCAGGCTTCCCTGTTCAAGACATTGAAATGTGGCAGTTCCACCCGACGGGTATTCATGGCGCGGGAACGCTAGTGACTGAAGGCTGTCGCGGTGAAGGTGGCTATCTAGTCAATAAGGATGGTGAGCGCTTTATGGAGCGTTACGCACCCAACGTTAAGGATTTGGCTGGCCGCGATGTGGTTGCCCGTTCCATGGTACTTGAGATATTAGAAGGCCGTGGCTGTGGTCCAGATGGAGACCATGTGTATCTCAAACTTGATCATCTCGGGGAAGAAACCCTGAACGCCAAGTTGCCCGGCATTCTTGAGTTATCGCGAACTTTTGCCCATGCTGATCCGGTGAAAGAACCGATTCCTGTTGTCCCAACCTGTCACTACATGATGGGCGGTATTCCTACTAATGTTGACGGTCAGGCGCTGACTATTGACAAAGACGGCAATGATACCGTTATCGAGGGTTTTTATGCCTGCGGTGAGGCGGCCTGTGTGTCAGTGCATGGCGCTAACCGTCTGGGCGGAAACTCACTGCTTGATCTAGTCGTTTTTGGCCGAGCTTCGGGCAAATTTATCGAGAAGCAATTGCGCGAAGGCATCAATCTGAAAGAGGCTCGCGACGAGGATATCGATGCTGCGATGGTACTTTTGAATCGTGTCAATGATTCTTCTGATGGTGAGAAGGCCTCTGTACTACGTGCCGAGTTGCAAACCATAATGCAGAATTACTTCGGGGTCTTCCGTCGCGGTGATTACATGCAAGAGGGAATTGCTAAGCTGGCGAAACTGCGCCCCCGCATCGAAAACGTTGCCTTGGAAGACAAGAGTAATGCCTTTAATACGGCGCGTATCGAAGCGCTTGAATTGCACAACCTGTTTGAAGTCGCAGAGGCTACAGCCATTGCAGCTGAAGGCCGCACTGAAAGCCGAGGGGCTCACGCTCGCGAAGACTTTCAAGATCGCGATGATGAAAACTGGTTATGTCACTCAGTGTACTTTCCGGCAGAGAAAAAAATCGGCAAGCGTCCGGTGAACTTCACTTTGAAAACCCGTGAAGCGTTTGCACCGCAGATCCGTACCTACTAATTCGAACTTACATATAAAGAGCTATTTAATATGTTAAATGTCAGTATTTATCGCTATAACCCAGAAGTAGATGCAGAGCCCTACATGCAGGACTTCGAGGTCGACACGCAGGGTAAGGATGTGATGGTTTTGGATGTTCTTGAAAAGCTCAAAGCGCAGGACGCCACACTGTCATTCCGCCGATCATGCCGAGAGGGTGTTTGCGGTTCAGATGGAGTAAACATCTCGGGAAAGAATGGTTTAGCTTGCATTACCCCGCTGTCTGAGGCCGTGAAGGGCAACAAGCTCGTGATTCGCCCACTGCCGGGTTTGCCGGTGATTCGTGATCTAGTCATTGATATGACTCAGTTCTATGCCCAGTATGAGAAGATTCAGCCGTACCTGATCAACAATACGCCAGCGCCAGCCATTGAGCGTTTGCAGACACAGGAAGAGCGAGCGAAATTAGATGGCCTGTATGAGTGCATACTCTGCGCCTGCTGTTCCACCGCCTGTCCCTCGTTCTGGTGGAATCCGGAGAAGTTTATCGGCCCATCGGGCCTATTGCAGGCTTATCGTTTCCTAGCGGATAGTCGCGATACAGGTACCGAAGAGCGATTGGCAAACTTAGACGACCCCTTCAGTGTCTTCCGCTGTCACGGTATTATGAATTGCGTGCAGGTGTGCCCAAAGGGGCTCAATCCGACCAAAGCGATTGGTCATATCCGCAATATGTTGATTAGAAGCGCTACATAAAAGCCAATTCTCTCTTTGCGGTACCAAAATGGCCAGTTTTTACTGGCCGTTTTGCTATTAGGGGTTTAGAATACGCGCGGTTAAAAATGCCTAATATCGAGTATTTATAAGGGGAATAACAGAAATGCCTGAGGGCTTAATGGAGCAGTTTCTTGCCTCCTCCCACTTTTCTGGTGGAAATGCAGCGTATATTGAAGAACTCTACGAAACCTACTTGCACGAACCCAATGGTGTGCCCGAGGAGTGGGGTCGTTTTTTCGACTCACTACCACGAACCAATGGTTCAGTTACTCCCGATATTTCACACGCAACCATCATTCAGCATTTTGAACTTCTGGGTAGACGGCAGGCGCGACCGACTCCGGCGCCAGGTTCAGGTGGTATCCATCTAGAGCATGAACGCAAGCAGGTTAAGGTTGTTCAGCTTATCAGTTCCTATCGGTTTCGCGGGCACCAAAAAGCGAGTCTTGATCCATTGGGATTAATGAATCGTGCCGATGTGCCGGACCTGCATCTGCATTTTCACGGCCTTACCGAAGCCGATCTCGACACCACGTTCCAGACAACGCCTCTGTACATGGGTAAGTCTGAAGCAACGCTGCGCGAGATCGTTGAAACCCTGGAACAAACGTACTGTGGCCATCTTGGGCCAGAGTTTATGCACATTACCTCGTTCAGCGAGAAGCAGTGGCTGGCGCAACGGTTTGAATCCGTGCGTTCAAAGCCGACCTATGGTGACGAGGCGCGTGTTGATGTTCTTAATCGCCTGACAGCAGCGGAGGGTCTGGAAAAACACCTAGATTCGAAATATCCAGGTACTAAGCGTTTTGGTTTAGAGGGCGGCGAAAGTTTGATTCCGCTCCTTGATTGCTTGGTAAGGCGCTCAGGCGAATACGGCTGTAAAGAAATTGTTATGGCGATGGCTCACCGAGGTCGTTTAAATGTGTTAGTCAACATCCTCGGCAAAAATCCTGCTGAGATGTTCGAAGAATTTGAAGGTAAGCGCTTAGTGAATACCTCGGGTGATGTGAAATATCATCAGGGTTTTTCCTCAAACGTGATGACGCCGGGCGGCGAAGTGCATATGGCGCTTGGGTTTAACCCATCACACCTGGAAATTTCTTGCCCAGTGGTAATTGGATCAGGCCGTGCCCGACAGGATCGTCGTGAAGATGTTACTGGTCAGAAAGTAGTCCCGATTATCATGCATGGTGATGCAGCATTTGCCGGTCAGGGTGTCGTGATGGAGACCTTCCAACTCTCTCAGACTCGCGCCTACAAGACTGGCGGCACCATCCACATCGTGATTAATAACCAGGTTGGTTTCACCACCAGTCGGCAGGACGATGCACGCTCCACCGAATATTGCACTGACATTGCCAAAATGGTCGGTGCGCCTATATTGCACGTTAATGGCGACAACCCTGATGCGGTTATGTTTGCAGCGATGTTGGCCACGGATTACCGTTACGAGTTCGGTAAGGATGTGGTCATCGACCTAGTCTGTTATCGCCGTCGCGGTCACAACGAAACAGACGAGCCCTCGTCAACTCAACCATTGATGTATGAAGTGATTCGTAAGCATTCAACGACCCGTGCGCTCTACGCTCAAAAGCTTATTTCCGAAGGGATTCTTGAGCAAGACCAAGCTAATGAAATGGCAAATGTGTATCGTGCTCAGCTTGATAAGGGTGAGTTTGTTGTCCACAACTTGGTTCGCGAGCCGGACACTACGCTATTTGTCGATTGGGCGCCTTACCTTGGTCATGATTGGCGAACGCCTGTTACAACGGGTATTGCTCTGCAAGTGTTGCAAGAGGTAGCGGCAAAAATAACCACCATACCTGATGGTATTCAAGTTCAGCGCCAAGTCGCCAAGATTTATGATGATCGCCGAAAGATGGCTGGCGGGGCACTGCCGTTAAACTGGGGTATGGCTGAGTTACTGGCCTATGGAACCCTACTTCAGGAAGGCTTCCCGATTCGTTTTACCGGTCAGGATATTCGTCGCGGAACGTTCTCTCATCGTCATGCTGTGGTGCTCAATCAAAAAGATGGTAATGCCTATTTGCCGCTGGCACATGTGCATGAAGAGCAGCCACGCTTTGATATCTATGATTCTATACTGTCTGAAGAGGCCGTTTTAGCGTTTGAATATGGCTATGCGACAACTGCACCCAAAGGGTTAGTGATTTGGGAAGCGCAATTTGGTGATTTTGCTAATGGTGCGCAGGTTGTTATTGATCAGTTTATTGCTAGTGGCGAGCATAAGTGGGGGCGACTCTGCGGTCTCACTATGATGTTGCCGCATGGCTTTGAAGGGCAGGGTCCAGAGCATTCGTCGGCTAGGCTAGAGCGCTTCTTGCAGCTTTGTGCCGAGCACAACATGCAGATATGCAACCCGACTACGCCAGCACAGATATTTCACCTGCTACGTCGCCAGGCTATTCGGCCTATGCGCCGGCCGCTAGTAATTATGAGTCCCAAGTGGATTTTGCGCCACAAGCTAGCCACTTCTTCATTAGAGCAGCTTGCCACTGAGGAATTTCATAATGTCATTATCGACGGCACAGTTGATGCTGCCGCTGCCAAACGCGTCGTACTCTGCTCAGGCAAGGTGTATTACCACCTCCTGGAAGAGCGCGAGGAACGTGGCATTGACGATATCGCGCTTGTGCGTATCGAACAGCTATACCCATTCCCAGATCGGGAGTTAGAAGACGCATTAAAACTTTACGCCAATGTACAGGATATTATTTGGTGTCAGGAAGAGCCTATGAATCAGGGTGCTTGGTACAGCAGCCAGCATCATATGCGAAATGCCATGAAGAGCGAACACCCGCAACTAAATCTGAGCTATGTCGGTCGAGATAGTTCAGCGTCACCAGCGGCGGGATACATGTCTGTTCATTTAGAAGAACAGAGCAAGTTTATTAATGAAGCCCTAAGCTTCGACGTTTAACAGAACTAGGAATAGATTAATGGCCATTGAAATCAAGGCACCCACCTACCCAGAATCCGTCCAAGAGGGCACATTGGCGACCTGGCATAAAAATGTTGGCGACAGCGTCACGCGCGATGAGTTGCTGGTTGACATTGAAACCGACAAAGTTGTTCTTGAAGTCGTAGCTCCAGTAACCGGAGTGCTGACAAAGGCTCTGAAGGCCGAAGGCGATATCATTCTGAGCAACGAAATTATTGCCACTATCGAAGAGGTTGCCGCGTCAGCGACTCCGGCGACCCCAGCGGTGCAGCAAGAGCAGGCAGATGTTCAGGTGGCGGATTCACTGGTTAATCCAGCGGCTAAAAAACGCGCTGATGAGCTGGGTATTGATCTCACAGAGATCACGGGCACGGGCAAGGGTGGCAGAATCACCAAAGAAGACGTGGTCAATTTTACGCCATCAACGCCCGTAGCGGCAGTAGCAGCACCTAAGCAGACTCAAGAGGTGGCTCAAGAGGCAGTTCAGGAGGGCGACCGTGTCGAGAGGCGCGTGCCAATGACCCGTATGCGTGCGCGTATTGCAGAGCGCCTGTTAGAGGTAACACAGACAACGGCATCATTGACCACCTTTAATGAAGTCGATATGTCTGCCCTGATGGGTTTGCGCAAACAGTATCAGGATGAATTTACCAAGACGCATAACGGTACTCGGTTAGGCTTTATGGGATTCTTTGTGCGGGCTTCGGTTGAAGCGCTGAAGCGCTTCCCGTTGGTCAACTCGTCAATTGATGGTAACGATGTGGTTTACCATGGCTTTCAGGATATTGGCGTCGCGGTTTCGACTGACCGTGGCCTGGTTGTTCCGGTGTTGCGCAATGCTGAAAATATGAGTATTGCAACGGTAGAAAACTCCATTGGTGAATATGCTACCAAGGCGCGTGATGGCAAGCTTACTATAGAAGAAATGACCGGTGGTACCTTCACTATTACCAATGGTGGCGTCTATGGCTCATTGCTCTCAACGCCTATTATCAACCCACCGCAGACGGCAATTTTGGGGATGCACACTATCCAGCAGCGTCCGGTAGCGGTTAATGGTCAGGTTGAGATTCGTCCGATGATGAATCTGGCGCTGTCCTATGATCATCGGATAATTGATGGCAAGGAAGCGGTGAAATTCTTAGTGGCGATTAAGCAGTTAATTGAAGATCCAGCTAAGATTTTACTTGAAATTTAACACGTATGTTACTGATAAATAGGCATTTAAATGACAGATAATTATGACGTTGTTATTATAGGAAGTGGTCCTGCTGGCTATGTTGCAGCGATTCGTGCAGCGCAGTTGGGGCTCAAGACAGCCTGTATCGAGAAGTGGAAAAATGACGCAGGCAAGGGCGTTAATGGCGGTACCTGCCTGAATGTTGGCTGTATTCCCTCCAAGGCACTGTTGGACAGTTCCTACAAGTATCACGAAGCCAAAGACGCGCTTGGCGTGCATGGTATTAGTACTGCAGGGGTGACCATTGATATCGCCGCTATGCTTGACCGCAAGAACAAAATCATTGACCAGCTTACCGGTGGTATTTCGGGTTTGTTTAAGGCCAATGGTGTCACAGCGCTCTATGGTACCGGTAAACTATTAGCGGGTAAGAAAGTTGAGTTGACTGATAACGACGGCGTCGTATCCGTTATAGAAGCTGCCAATGTGATCTTGGCGTCTGGATCAATACCCATTGCTATACCTGTCGCTGCCGTAGATGGCGATCTTATCCTCGATTCAACTGGTGCGCTAGAAATAGGTGCAGTGCCCAAGCGTCTCGGCGTCATCGGTGCAGGTGTCATTGGTCTAGAGTTGGGCTCTGTTTGGAATCGTTTAGGTTCCGACGTGGTCCTGCTTGAAGCCATGGACGATTTTTTGGCGATCATGGATAAGGGTATTGCCAAAGAGTCGAAGAAGATATTCACCAAGCAGGGATTAGATATTCGCCTTGGGGCGCGGGTGACCGGCACTGAGATTAAGGGCCGAGAAGTCGAGGTGACGTATAAGTCCGCCGACGGATCTGAGCATCAGCAAACCTTTGATAAATTGATTGTCTGTGTTGGCCGCCGAGCATTCACCGACGGCTTACTCGCCGCAGATAGCGGTGTGCAGCTGGATGATCGTGGTACCGTATTCGTCAATGAGCAATGTGTGACGAATGCGCCAGGCGTTTACGCCATTGGCGATCTCGTGCGCGGTCCAATGCTGGCGCACAAGGGCTCAGAGGAGGGTGTGATGGTTGCTGAAATTATCGCAGGCCACAAAGCCCAGCTCAACTATGACATCGTGCCTAACGTGATCTACACGCATCCAGAGGTTGCCTCAGTGGGGCTGACCGAAGAACAGCTCAAAGCAGCCGGCGAGTCGTTTAACGTAGGTACCTTTCCATTCGCAGCCAGTGGCCGAGCTATGGCCGCGAACGATACCGATGGAATGGTAAAAATTATCGCCCATGCAGATACTGATCGTATCCTGGGCTGTCACATTGTTGGTCCAAGCGCGGCTGACTTGGTACAGCAGGTGGCGATTGCAATGGAGTTTGGTTCCAGTGCAGAAGATTTAGGTATGACCGTATTTGGTCACCCGACATTGTCGGAAACTGTCCACGAAGCGGCTTTGGCTGTCAACGGTGCTGCCATTCATATGGCCAATCGTAAACGTCGTAAGTAGCAGTTTATAAATACCTTTTTGAAGCCTAGGGGCCCTCTTTGAGACCCTAGGATCCAATCCATCCGCAACATATTACGGGAAAACAAGTATGAATCTGCACGAATATCAGGGAAAGCAGTTATTTGCTGAATACGGACTGCCAGTATCTACAGGCATAGCCGCAGCAACGGTAGAGGAGGCGGTAGCCGCCGCCGATGTCATTGGCGGAGGAAAGTGGGTCGTCAAAGCTCAGGTTCACGCTGGAGGCCGCGGTAAAGCTGGCGGTGTTAAGTTAGTAACCTCGAAAGATGAGATCGAAGCATTTGCCAACCAGTGGTTGGGTAAAAACCTCGTCACCTATCAGACCGACGCTAAGGGCCAGCCCGTTAGCCGCATTCTTGTTGAAACTTGCACCGAAATCGACCAAGAGCTCTATCTGGGTGCGGTGGTTGACCGTGGTAGTCGTCGTATCATCTTTATGGCCTCCACCGAAGGCGGCGTAGAGATTGAGAAAGTCGCAGAGGAGACGCCAGAAAAAATTCTTAAGGCTATTATTGATCCCCTAACGGGCGCCCAGCCATACCAGGGTCGCGACCTAGCGTTCAAATTGGGCCTTAAAGGTGTTCAGATTAAGCAGTTCGTTAAGATCTTTATGGGTCTGGCTAAATTGTTTAAAGAGAAAGATTTAGAGCTGCTAGAAGTCAACCCACTGGTCATCACCGACGAGGGCAACCTTCACTGCCTAGACGCCAAGGTAATTATCGATGGCAACGCCATGTACCGTCAGCCTGCTATCAAAGCAATGCATGATCCTTCACAGGAAGACGCCCGCGAAGCGCATGCGGCCTCGTTTGAGCTTAACTACGTCGCCCTCGACGGCAATATCGGTTGTATGGTCAATGGTGCTGGTCTGGCCATGGGAACCATGGATATCGTTCATCTACACGGTGGTTCTCCAGCCAACTTCCTCGATGTAGGCGGCGGAGCAACCAAAGAGCGCGTCGTAGAAGCGTTCAAAATCATCCTCTCAGATAGTAACGTAAAAGCCGTACTGATCAACATCTTTGGCGGTATCGTGCGCTGTGACCTGATTGCTGACGGTGTTATTGGCGCCGTTGAAGAAGTTGGCGTAAAGATTCCAGTGGTGGTTCGATTGGAAGGTAACAATGCCGAGCTGGGCACGAAAAAATTAGCCGAATCTGGTTTGGCTATTATTGCCGCAACCAGCCTGACCGATGCAGCACAACAAGCAGTTAAAGCTGCTGGAGGTAACTAATATGTCTATCTTAATTAATCGCGACACCAAGGTTATCTGTCAGGGTTTTACTGGCGGACAGGGCACTTTTCACTCAGAGCAGGCGCTTGAGTACGGTACAAAAATGGTCGGTGGTGTTACACCGGGTAAAGGTGGAACTACTCATCTGGGTCTGCCCGTGTTTAACACTGTAGCAGAAGCTGTAGAAGTCACGGGTGCAGAAGCGTCAGTTATCTATGTGCCTGCAGCTTTTTGTAAGGATTCAATTTTAGAAGCCGCTAATGCGGGTTTAAAGTTGGTTGTCTGTATTACCGAAGGCATTCCTACTCAAGACATGCTCGACTGTAAAGTCGTCTGTGACACCTTGGGCGTGCGCCTAATCGGACCAAACTGCCCAGGTGTCATTACACCCGGTGAATGCAAGATTGGCATCATGCCCGGCCATATCCATCTGCCAGGTAAAGTCGGTATCGTATCGCGTTCTGGCACATTGACTTACGAAGCAGTCAAGCAAACGACTGATTATGGTTTTGGGCAGTCTACCTGTGTTGGTATTGGTGGTGACCCCATTCCCGGTTCAAGCTTTATTGATATTTTGGAGCTGTTTGAAAAAGATCCAGCCACCGAAGCCATCGTAATGATCGGTGAGATTGGTGGTACAGCGGAAGAAGAAGCAGCGGCTTACATCAAAGCTAATGTGACCAAACCTGTTGTCTCTTACATTGCTGGTGTAACCGCACCTGCCGGTAAGCGTATGGGCCATGCTGGTGCGATTGTTTCGGGTGGTAAAGGCACTGCTGATGAAAAGTTTGCAGCACTTGAAGACGCTGGTGTAAAGACGGTTCGCAGTCTCGCTGATATTGGCGTTGGTCTTAAAGAGATTACCGGCTGGTAAGATTTTATCTTCAATGATCTTGTTTAAGAAAGCGGCCCTAGGGCCGCTTTTTTGTTACTAAAAAATACGTTAACCTAATTATCAAAGGTTTCTAGTTAGGGTTCATTTTGAACTTATTTTTTCTCGGAATAACGCTTTAGGGGAATATAATAAACGATCGCTGCACCCAGTATTATTTTTACAATAGCGCCAGGCCAAAATGGCCAAAACCCATACTGTAGTGCTTTTTCAAAGCCGTATAAAAAGGTTAGCTGGGCAATTCCACAGATTAAAATCAACGCAGTGCCTGCAGTCATTGCCACCAAGCCGTTAGCGTAAGTTCTCTCATAGCCTTTTTCCTGTAGTAGCCCACAGGCATAGCCGCCGACTAAAAACCCATATAAAAACCCGCCGCTGCCGCCCATCAATGTTGCTATCCCGGAAGCGCCATTGGCGAAAATAGGCAAGCCGAGTATGCCTAAAATCAAATAGACCGCAATGGCAAGCATGCCTATTTTTCGTCCAAGGACGAATGCTACAACGAGAACAGCAAGGCTTTGTCCTGTCACTGGGATTGCACCGTCTTGCCATGGCACGTTAACGTCAACCATCGCACCGAAGATAATCAACAATGCGCCTAAGCCTGTCATTAAATAATCTCTATTAATACTCATGTTTAAGGGTGATTGAAATCGGTAGTGAGTGTTCTCATGGATGAGTTGCCGTGATTTTTTGCTCGGGGTTGGTCAGGTACTTGGATCCCAAAGTATACATCATCAATGCCGCGAGTAAGATTGCGGAGGCGTCTGCTATCGGGCTGTTAAGCATGGCGTGAGCATCTTGGGTCTGTGCTACAAAGTCGATATCCCATCGTGTTGCTAAATAGTTGGTGAGATAGCCAAAGGCAAAGCCAACACCGACTACGCTGCCAAGGTAGGCAGCCAAAGCACGGTTGCCCAGTTCACGTTTAACCAGTCCGATAGTGGCGATATTAGTAGCTGGGCCTACTAGCATAAACACCAGTGTTGCCCCGGGCGAGACGCCGGCAAAGAGTAGTCCTGCGGCGATGGGGGTTGAGGCAAGGGCGCAGATATACATGGGCACGCCAATCAGGGCCATCACTACGAAGGCCATAAAACCGTCACCCCATTGGGCTAAAAACTCAGTGGGCAGATAGGCTTTAACGAGGGCTGCCATGCCCAAGCCAATGATCAGCCATAGGCTAATGTCTCTAATCAAATCAACAAAGGTAAATTGAAAGCTGGCTTTTAGACGACTCGAAAGTGACTCGGTATTAGGTGCTTCATTAGGCGTTTTACTACAGCAACTGGCTTCAGGCGCTGGTTGTTCACTAGCGCAGCAGCTTGCAACAGGCGCGCGAGAGATTGGCTCATCGGTATCTTTGCCGACCAGAAGGCCTGCTGTAATAGCGGTAGAGATGGCAGCAAGAGGCCTAATGACAGCCATAAAGGGCCCCAACATGGCATAGGAGACCGTGACTGAATCAACGCCGGTCTCTGGTGTCGAGATAAGGAACGAGGTCGTGGCGGCCTTAGATGCCCCACTGCGACGTAACCCTAGTGCGGCAGGAATAACGCCGCAAGAGCATAGCGGCAGGGGTGCGCCCAACAAAGCGGCTTTAACTGTCGCCATGAAACCTGGTTCCCCCAAGTGTTTAGCGAGTAACTCACTGGGTATAAAGACTTTCATGATTCCGGCCACCGCAAAACCCATTAACAACCAGGGCGCAGCTTCGACAAAAAGCTCAATAAAATGGTGAATAAATAGCATGGAATGTTACTCCCTATTTTGTTCGCTTAAGGCACCCAAAATGGTGCAGTGAGTAGCGGGCTCATCACCGCCACAACAGGCTTTGCTGAGGGTTTGTAAAGATTTCTTAATACGCTTTATATCCGCTAGACGCTGGTTGACTACTGCGATCTTGGTATCAACAATTTGCTTCACATCTTGGCAAGACTTTTCATCCTTAGTGACTTCTAGTTCGAGAAGCTGGTGTATTTCGTTGAGGGTAAAGCCCACTTCTTTGGCGCTGAGGATAAAGCTAATGCGATGCACATCAGAGGCCGAGTAAAGACGATAGCCGGCGTCATTGCGATGATTCGGAGTCACTAAACCATGGCGCTCATAAAATCTCAGGGTATCTCTGGATACCTTAGCTAATGTAGCGAGTTGACCTATTTTTAACATTTTTTCGTCTCCATAGGCTTAGTATAAACCTTGGAGTATAGTCTAGTGTCAACCGCTACTTTTGTATAATACTCCGCAGGGACTGGCACTCACCCTCTAGTTGACGTTAGCTGTATATAAACTGGTTATTAAGCTCTTGCTCGTGGCGTTAAGGCAGGGCGTTGAGTTTGCTAATTGTGAGTATTTTTTATCGAGCTCTTCAGTGTCTCATAACATTCAATAATAGGCTGAAAGTACCGTGGGTCCGTCTTAGCTTTTTCGCGATAATGGCTGACCATTCTGTGCCAGTAGTCTCGATGGTCTGCATCTGACCAGCGCCACATCTGACTGCCTGTATTGACAATGGGTTGATCGGTGTTTTTAGAGGCATAAATAGCTTCGTAGAAGCGATTATTTTCAAAGATAATCTGCTCATTTTTAAGCCCATAGCCCTTTTCAATCAACGCCTCTCGCACAGAATAGCTGCCATGAACAGCGCAAATCAGCAGGTCAAACAAGGTCTCAGATGCACAAGCAGATAAGCTATTGATAAACGCAATGGTCTGGTGGGGGCCGACTCCGGCGATGATAAACAGCTGGGAATCTGCAGCGGGTACGGCGATATTGTTGATATCCGTGCAGTGGACTTGCCAGCGATATTGATCTTGGGGGAAGCTACGCTCTAGTTTGGCTGTCAGGGTAGCTAGAATGTCCTCGAC
>Ga0075443_10000836_pt1 | contig 12817 bp, 9 predicted proteins | sample CoawatmetaG00DNA_3_FD_71583 | JGI IMG/M metagenome (GOLD analysis project Ga0075443, IMG submission 71583) | Marine microbial communities from the West Antarctic Peninsula - Coastal water metaG006-DNA | ecosystem: Environmental > Aquatic > Marine > Coastal | place: Atlantic Ocean: West Antarctic... | reverse complement strand
CGTCTGTGTGAACCGCATAAGCAAAATCAACTGCCGTCGCGCCCATCGGTAATTCAATAATACGTCCTTCTGGGGTAAAGACGTAAATTTCTTCTGGGAATAGATCTGATTTTACATTTTCAATAAACTCAAATGAACTACCTGCGCTTTGTTGTAATTCTAGTAAACTTTGCATCCAACGGCGGGCTTTCATTTGTGCAGTCGTGTCGGCGTTATCACCACCGTCTTTATATAACCAATGAGCAGCAACGCCCTTGTCGGCCATTTGTTCCATGTCTTGGGTTCTTATTTGTATTTCTACAGGGATCCCGTGAGGGCCAATAAGTGACGTATGTAACGAACGATAGCCATTAGTTTTGGGAATGGCGATATAATCTTTGAAGCGACCTTCAATGGGTTTAAATAAATTATGCATAGCGCCTAATGCGCGATAACAATCGTCGATTTTGTTGCTAACAATCACGCGAAAGGCATAAATATCCATGACTTCATTGAACATCAGCTCTTTATTAAGCATTTTACGATAAATAGAGTACAGGTGTTTTTCTCTGCCGATAATTTCAGCGTCAATATTACTCTCAGATAAGCGTGCGGATATTTCTGCTTGGATATTATTAATGATGGTTTTTCGATTACCGCGAGCACTACTTACAGCTGACTTTAGTGCTCTAGAACGCATAGGATAAAGCGCCTGAAAGCCAAGTAATTCCAATTCGTTTTTAATATCATGAATGCCAAGACGGTTAGCGATGGGTGCATAAATTTCAAGCGTTTCACGGGCTATACGACGGCGTTTATCAGGGCGTAACGCACCCAGAGTTCGCATGTTATGGGTTCTATCAGCTAATTTAATTAAAATAACGCGAATGTCTTGCACCATGGCCAAAACCATTTTACGGAAGTTTTCCGCTTGCATTTCTTCTTTATTATCAAATTTAAGCTTATCAAGTTTACTCACACCTTCAACAAGTTCTGCAACGGTATGGCCAAATAATTCTGCTAGCTCATCTTTAGTTACTGGGGTGTCTTCGATAACGTCATGCAGTAGTGCAGCCATTAAGGTTTCATGATCTAGATTCATTTTGGCTAGATTAATTGCCACGGCAACAGGGTGGGTAATATAAGGATCACCGCTTGAACGCATTTGACCATCGTGCGCATCTCTTGCTACAACATAGGCATGTTTGAGCAAGTCCACCTGTACTTTAGATAGGTAAGTAGAGCTTAATTCTTTTAAGGGTTCAAATAGATACACCTATCACTCCGAATTGATGGTAAACGACTAGAAAAATGAATATATGCGTAGAATACGTGGCTTTGCGTTAAATGCAAAGTAAATTGTGACGCGATTTTTATAGCCGCTGAAACCTGCATCTTCAAGTGGAACGGGTATAGTAGAAGAAGCAAAAAAAAACGCGTAACTTATTCTCTATTAGTAATAGAGAATAAGTTACGCGTTCACAGGATAAAGTAAGCGTAGTTGCTTGTTTAACCTAATTCTTGTGTTTGACCACCAACAATTGCAGCAACGGCATCTAACTCGGCACTATCTTGCTGAATTTGTGCTTGGCGATCTGATGTATCCATTAAAGCATTGGTGATTAAACCTGCTTCAATTTCACGTAAAGCCAATACGGTTGGTTTGTCATTTTCGACATCAACCAAAGGATCTTTACCGCCAGTTGCAATTTGACGAGCACGACGAGATGCAACTAATACCAAATCAAAACGATTGCCGATTTTTTCTACGGCCTCTTCAACAGTTACGCGAGCCATTTGGTCACTCCAACTAAATTTATAAAATAGCGCTGCATTTTACTGATCGATAGGTCAATTAGCAAGTAAAAGACTTTGTTCCAGTAAAAATCGTGGTATTTAACTTTTTTGTTATCTTAATATTCCACTTTCGTGGCTTAATACTAGCGGTTCAATATTTTTTAACACCGCTTTGTATAAACTGAAAATCACTAACAAATTAGCTCATCTAATAAAACTTTATGCTGAGCAACTTGTTGACCACGCTTTAACCGTTGACTATTAACTATGGTGGTTAAATCAGTTAAGGCCTGTTTAAAATCATCATTAATAATAATGTAATCAAATTCTTGAAAGTGTGAACATTCGCCTTGCGCTTTGGCCATTCTACTTGTGATAACGTCTTCGCTATCTTGTCCTCTCCCTCGTAAACGACTTTCTAATTCTTGCTTTGAAGGGGGGCTAATAAATACCGTAGTAACGGAAGGCTTTTTCATGCGTACTTGTTGTGCACCTTGCCAGTCTATATCAAGAAAAACATCGATACCTTGAGCAAGCTGAGCATCTATTGCGGCTTCTGAGGTGCCGTAATAATTACCAAACACTTCAGCATATTCGTAAAAAGCATTTTTTTTAATGTTTTTTTCGAAATTTGCAATGGAAACAAAGTGATAATGTTTACCCTCTTGCTCACCTGGACGAGGTTCACGTGTAGTATGCGATACTGAAACTTGCATAGGCCTGCTTGATTCTTGTTCTAGTAATGCATTGATCAGGCTTGATTTTCCGGCACCACTAGGCGCAGAAAGAATAAATAAATTACCAGGTACAGTCACAGATATTCCCTTTGTATTGTACTTTTTTGTTGGATTAGATGTCATTCCGAGCTTTACCCGGAATCTTGGGTTGAATTTTCAAGATCCTGAGTTTTAATCAGAATGACATGAACAAAAACTTAAAGTACTTTAGCAATTGATTGTGCTAAGTAGTCAACATTACGGTTAGCAATACCCGCAATACTCATACGGCTAGAACCCACCATATAAATGCTGTATTCGTTTTGTAATTGTTGAACTTGCTCAGGTGTTATGCCTAAGAAAGAGAACATGCCGCTTTGATTAGCAATAAAACTAAAGTCGCGTGTCACGCCATTTTCTTTAAGTTTATCGACTAATAATTGACGGTTACCGTTAATACGGTCACGCATTTCTTTTAATTCGCTATGCCATTCAGCCGTTAACTCGGAAGAACTTAAGATAGTTTCAACGATAGCAGCACCATGTGCAGGTGGCATAGAATAAATGCCGCGAATCACATAAGCCAATACAGAAGCGACTAAATCAGCACTATGACTGGTTTCAGCAATTAAAGTACAAGCGCCAATACGTTCACGATATAAGCCAAAGTTTTTCGAACATGAGCTACAGACAATCATCTCTTTTACATGTTCAGCCATTAAGCGTAAACCGTAAGCATCTTCGTCTAAACCAGTACCAAAACCTTGATAAGCCATATCAACTAATGGCGTAAAACCAACACCTTTAGCCACTTCAACAACTTGTTGCCATTGCTCATTGGTTAAATCCATACCACTGGGGTTATGACAACAAGCGTGTAGCAATACAACATCGTCAGCAGAGACCTCTTTCAGTTGTGCTAACATGCCATCAAAATCTAAGGTTTTGTTTTCGTAATCATAATATGGATACGTTTTAACCGTTAAACCAGAGGCTTCAAAAACAGCCGTATGGTTAGCCCATGTTGGATTTGAAACCCAAATAGTTGTACCGGCTTTGCAAGAATTAATAAATTCACCAGCAACACGTAAAGCACCAGTGCCACCTGGGGTAGAAAATGTGCGAGCACGGTTTTCTAATAATACTTTATGATGGCCGAAAATAAGCTTGCTCATTTCTTCATTAAATAAAGCAGAACCCGTTGGACCAATGTAAACCTTGGTGTCTTCGGTATCAATACGGTATTGTTCAGCTTTTTTTACACAATTTAAAATTGCGGTATGACCAGCTTCATTCTTGTATACACCAACACCCAAATCAATTTTTTTTGGGTTAGTATCATCTCGATATTTAGCTAATAGGCCTAGAATAGGATCGGCAGGCAAAGCTTTTAAGCTAGAAAACATGACTGAAATTTACCTTATATATTAAGGGCTCAATATTAATAAATTAAACCCTTTCATTGAAAGAAATAGTTAAAAGGCAAGCATAGCTCAAAAGAGCGCCAAAATTAAGGTTTTTTACGCATATTTACCGACTAATTTTTCCAGTATGTGGCTGAGGTTTTTATAAGCACTAAAAATTATTAGTTAGCGCTGCAATCAAACCAATTATGCCACCAAAAATGCCACCCCAAACAACTAACCAACCTAAGTGTTCTTTGATCATTGTTTGAATGATTTCTTTCACTAATTGTGGGGTTAATTCATTAAGGCGCTTTTCAATAATGTCACTAACTTTTTCTTGCATACCCGCAATCATATTGGGCTGTTCTAATTCGTCGCGTAATAACGTATTAAACTGCTCACTTTGGGTGATGTCTTGAATTGAAACTTTCATCTTTTCAATAAAAGGTTCTTTCATGGGTTGTAGTGCTTCAGTGCCACCCACCATCGCTAGCATGGGTGCAAATGATGAGTTTTCTATAACAGATACTAAGCTGTCGAAGGCAGGTGATAAATCAACTTTTTCAATTACGGGGCTTAAATCAATAGGCGCAGCACTACCTGATTTACTTGATAAAAAACGGTCGATATTTTCTTTGGTAAAAAATTGTTCCATCATTAACTGACGAATGGCTAATTTAAAATCTTCAAATCTTGCAGGTATTACGCCTGAGCCATATAACCCCGGCACTTTTTCAAAAAGCATGTGGATCGCTAGCCAATTAGTGATAGCGCCTGATAAGGCAAACAAGCCAACAGTAAAAATGAGATGTTGTTGTGAAACGTAGCCTATAAGTGTAGCAATAAAGGCTATTAAATTGGTGATGATACTTTTATTCACTAAATATTCCGTATTTTGAATTCGCTTGGCTATAAACGCTATGATAGCATTGAATTTACTCCGCTAGAATGATGATAATTATGATTTATTCAACATCCAAAAAACTGTTCATATTAATCACTTTTGTTTTCATGAGTGCCTGTGGAGCAGACAACTCGATAAGTGAGCAATGGCGTGCGCTTGATATTAATAATACTGTATTGCTAACGTTACCCCAGGGGAAAGTGGTGATTGAGTTAGCGCCACAATTTTCGCCAAAGCATGTTGAACAATTTTCGACGTTAGTAAAAAAATCATTTTATGATGGGGCTAAGTTTTATCGTGTTATCGATGGTTTTGTTGCCCAAGCGGGCCCTAAAGGCGGCAGTGATAAAGATAAATCAGTCTCTGTATTAGCAATAGAAGGGCAATTTTCAATCAATAAAGATTGGTCTTTTACTCCAGTGCAAAACCACGATTTATTCGCCGAAACAACAGGGTTTAAAGATGGCTTTGCTTTGGCAAGCGATAACAATGGCAATGCTTGGTTAACCCACTGTCCTGGCACATTAGTAATGGCGAGAGGTAATGCGGCAGACTCTGCATCGAGTCATTTTTATTTTGTTATAGGGCAAGCTCCGCGTTATCTAGATAAAATTATGACTATTTTTGGTCGAGTGGTTTATGGTATGGAGCACATTCAAGCGATAAAGCGCACGTCGGTTATTGAAGGTGAATATGCGGTAGATAGTCGAGAATATACTGCGATTACTCGCATGAAATTAATGGCGGATGTTCCGTTAAATGAACGCATTATCCTCGAAGTTGAAAATACTGAATCTCCTCGTTTTGCCGAGCGATTAATCAAGCGTAGAGCCAGAGAAAGTGAGTTTTTCTATAAAAAGCCACCACCCGTATTAGATATTTGCCAAGTGCCAATTAGAAGCCGGTTGGTAAAATAAGGTAAACAGAAATTGATATTTTTGGTAAGTGGTCGTTATTTTTAACCCAGCAAACGCACTAGGTTCACTAAAGCGGCTCTAGCATTTGATTAATATGGATATAACCTGAGCAGGCTATTATTTTTTTTCATACGTTATTGAGTTAATGTACCACTCTTTCATACCTTCAGGTGTCATTACACTCATATCATCATCAACTTCTTTTTTTATTAGCGCCCGTGCCATTGGTGAATCTATTGAAATATAGCCTTTAGCATCACCGTAAATTTCTTCTGGGCCGACAATTCTAAATTTTTTAATGTCTCCTGCTTCATTTTCTATTTCTACCCAAGCACCAAAGAAAACTTTACCTTCTTGTTGAGGGGAGTAATCAACAATGGTTAGATCAGGTAAAAGCTTTCGTAAAAACCTGACTCTGCTATCAATTTGACGCAAAACCCGTTTATTGAAGTGGTAATCAGCGTTCTCTGAACGGTCACCCAAACTTGCGGCCCAAGAGACAATTTTCGTTATTGCTGGTCGCTTAACCTTCCATAGATGATCATGCTCTTTTTGTAGCTTTTCGTAACCAGCGCGGGTTATTAATTTAGTTTTCATAACATTAGCTCGTTATTAAAAGATGATTAAAAGTTTATTGAGTTAAAAAATCATTATGATACACCCTGATGCCATTACACTAAAGTGCCATTGAAAAGTTCGTCGAAAATCAGTCATGATGACAGAAAATAAATTTGAGTAAATAACCTATGCGTATACTAAATCCACTCGCCACTTTATTGCTAACATTAGGTGTCAGCTTATCTTCACATGCTGACTTTAAAAAACTAGAAAATTTTGGTGCAAACCCAGGTGATCTTGAAGCCAGTTACTTTGCGCCTAACACTAAAAACCCCGCTTTGGTTGTACTTTTACACGGTTGCGCCCAACAAGGCGGTGAGCTTGCCATGCAGAGTGGTTTATTCGGTTTGGCAAAAAAACATAATTTTGCCTTTTTACTACCGCAACAAGGCTTGAGTAATAATATTAAACGTTGTTTTAATTGGTATTCAGCAGATGACTTCACTAGAGACTCCGGTGAAAGTTTATCAATAAAAAATATGATAAGTCAGTTAAAAGCACAATTGGGTAGTAAAGATGTATACATTATTGGGTTATCAGCTGGCGGTGCCATGGCAAGTGGCATGTTAGCTAATTACCCCGCATTATTTTCCGGTGGCGCGGTGGTGGCGGGTATCCCTTTTCCTTGTGCCGATGGCTTAATGACGGGTATTTCGTGTATGAGAAATGGTCCATCACAAACAGCTGATGAGCTAGTAACACTTGTTAAAAAACTTAATCCGAAACAAACAACGTGGCCTAAACTGTCGGTTTGGACAGGGGCGAACGATAGTATTGTTAACCCATTGAATTCATCTATGCTTGCACAACAATGGGCTAACTTATCAGCATTAGAGAGTAAACCTCTTATTAATAAAAAGTCAGGATATACAATTACTCATTGGCAAAATTCAGCTAACGAGACACGAGTAGAGTTGATTGAAGTGGCTAATCTCGGTCACGGCATTATGGTTAATCCGCAAGTTGAAAATGGCGGTGAGGTATCGGACTATGTATTAGCCTCACCAGTAAGTACCCTAAAACATCTAATCGATTTTTGGCAGTTATCTTTGATTAAAAGCCACAAAAAATAAAATCCACTTTAAAAACAAATGCTTGGTCATGGCACTATAGTGCTAATTATTTTTATAACTTTATCCGATAGAGTGTTACTAGTTGAGAAACAGCTTCACTAGCAAAATAAAAACACATTAACTAATAACATAAAATAATTATTAATAAGGGTTCCTTCATGAAACAGCACAACAGAAATAGAAGTTATCTCGCCTTGGCTATTACCGCGGCATTAACTAGTAACCTAGTACTTGCACAAGAAACAACCGATGCATCTCCTGCGGCCAAAGAGAAAGGCTTAGAACGTATTGAAGTTACTGCGCGAAAATCTTTAGAGACACTGCAAAATGTACCTGTTGCCGTCACTTCGGTTGGTGCTGAGCAATTGGCTCAAGGTGGGATAAGTGTAATGACTGAAATTCAGCAATTTTCGCCAAATACTACCTTGCAAAATAGCCGTGGTACTAACTCAACACTAACTGCTTTTATTCGTGGTGTTGGTCAAGAAGATCCGCTTTGGGGTTATGAACCCGGTGTTGGTATTTATGTTGATGACGTTTATCTTGCTCGTCCACAAGGTGCGGTACTGGATATTATCGATGTTGAACGTATTGAAATATTACGTGGGCCACAAGGTAGCTTATACGGTAAAAACAGCATAGGTGGTGCTATTAAATACGTGACTAAAAAAATGTCAGGTGAAATGGAATTTGATTTAAAAGCAACGCTTGGTAACTATGGTCGTCAAGATTACAAAGTTGCCGGTAAAATCCCCGTAATAGACGATAAATTATATGTTGGTTTTGCTCTTGCAAATTTAACGCGTGATGGTTATGGCGATTTTCTTGGAACGACTTTAGATGGTCAAGATACGGAGAACTATAATAAAGATGTTTTTGCTGGCAGAGTAACAGTTGAATTTACCCCTACCGATGATTTGTTTTTCAAATTTGCCTACGACCAAACGAATGATGATTCAAATTCTAAAGGGGGTCATCGTTTATTAGCCAGTGGAATGTCTGCCAGTGGGGTCGTGCAAGGTAATGTTTATGATTCTTATAGCAGTTTACCTACTTGGAATAAGGTTGAAAGTAGCGGCTGGAGCTTAACGGCAGAATATTACATTAATGATGCGTGGTCTGTTAAATCAGTTACGGCGGCACGTGAAAATGATTCAGATACTAATATAGACTTTGATAATACTTTATTACAAACTTTTGATGTGCCTGCTATATATGATGATGAACAGTTTAGTCAAGAATTTCAGTTAAACTATAGCGGTGATAATTTAACTATGGTTTCAGGTTTGTATTACTTTGATGGTGAGTCCTGTGGTCAATATGATGCTATTCTTTTTAGTAGTTTTAGTCTAGAGAAATCGGGTTGTAATAATTCTGAAAGCTATGCAGTATATACGCAAGGTTCATATAATTTGACTGATTCATTATCTTTTACTTTAGGTGCTCGTTATACGGAAGAAGAAAAAACTGCGTGGGTGTTCGACGATAACTTTCCTGGAATAGTGTATCCTGAATCAGGTTGGATTCCTGGCTATACTCGTCCTGATTTAGTAAAAACTCAGGTATTAAATGGCAATAAAACATGGTCACGATTTACACCTAAACTAGGAATTGAATATCAAGTTGACGAAGATATGATGATTTTTGCTAGTTATTCTCAAGGCTTTAAATCGGGTACTTTTAACCCGCGTGCTAGCAGTAATGAACCTGTTGTTAACCCTGAAATTGTTGATTCAGTTGAATTAGGTATTAAAAGTGAATGGTTTGATAAATTACGTGTTAATGCTACATTTTTTGCACTTGAACATAAAGATCGTCAATATAAAAGTAATGTTGAAAGCGATACTAACCCAGCAGGAGAGCAACGTTTAGGTAATATTGGAGAATCTGAAGCGATAGGCGTAGAGCTTGATATAGAGTTTGCAGCAACAGAATCACTAAACTTTAATTTCGCCTTTGGTTATATTGATAGTGAGTTTACTGAAGTGCTTGAATATGATGGTAATGGCGGCTTTACGGATATTTCAGATACTTATGTAATTGCTAATACGCCTGATGTAACAGCTAACTTAGGGGCTACTTACGATATTGAAACAGATATAGGGTCTTTTGTTGTTAATGGTAATTACTACTATCGTGGTGAATATCAATTACTCGAAGTTAAAGACGTGTTGATTCAAGACGGTTATGGCTTACTTAACTTAGGTGTTAACTGGTACAGTAATGATGGCGATTGGACTGCGGCACTTCATTGGAAAAACATCACCGATGAAGAGTATGTAGTGGGTGCTTATAATTGGGGTACTGTAGACAATAGTTTAATTGCTTATTATGGTGATCCATCAACGGTTGCACTTACGGTTGGTTATAGTTTCTAAAAATTATATATATTGAAAAGAGCTGGTTTTTACCGGCTCTTTTTTTGATAATACAAAACCTTCTCTCGTCATTCTCAACATGTTGATTGAGAAACTATTTTTGTAATCAAATAAAAGGTTGCTGTAATGAATCAAGCTAAAGTTGTTATTGCGGATGATCATCCGTTGTTTCGTACTGCATTAAAACAAGCGGTGGTTGACTGTATGCCTGATGCTAGCATTAAAGAAGCATCGAGTTTTAGTGATTTATTGACTGTGATCGATAGTTCACCTGAATTAGAGATTATATTTTTAGATTTACATATGCCGGGTAATGATGGTTTTACTGGCTTGACCCAGTTGCAAAATAACCACCCTGATTTAATTGTTATTATGGTGTCTTCAGATGAAAATCCAGACATTATGCAAAAATCGATTAATTTTGGTGCTGCTGCTTTTATTCCTAAATCAGTTGATTTGGCGACAATTGCACAAGCGATTAATACTGTATTGACAGGTGATACTTGGTTACCTTTAAATATGCCTATTAATAATGATGTGAAATTAGCCCAAGAGCATAAAAAATTAGCACAGCAGTTGGCGCAATTGACACCTCAACAGTATACCGTTTTATCTTTGGTTGCCGATGGGCAGCTAAATAAACAGATTGCCGGTATTTTAAATATTAAAGAAAATACGGTAAAAAAGCATGTGTCAGCAATATTACTGCAACTGGGCGTTTATAACCGTACTCAAGCGGGTTTGGTATATCAGCAATTAATGCTAGCACCTCAAGAGAATGTGTCACTATCTTAATCCATTAATAAGCAATGAATAACTAATCTCTCAATAACTGCTTCATTAATTTCTTCAATGCTAAGGCCTTTATTGGTTTGCGCATAAAATAAAATTGAGCACTATTAGTGTGCTCTCGTACTTGTTCAGAGGGATCAGCTGAGCAAATAATACAGGGCACTTGCCATGCTTGCTTCGACAATGCTTTTTGTATTAAATCTACGCCATTTTGATCATTGTCTAAATGGTAATCAGAAATAATAATCGATGGGATAAAGTTTTGTTTGGCGAGTGATATTGTTAGGCTTTGTTCGTCTTTAACCGCAAGCACTTCACAGCCCCATTCTCGTAGCTGTGACTGAATGGCTTTAAGCATGATTGCTTCATTATCAACTAATAGAATGGGCAGGCCGATAAACTCACTTGCTGTTGTATTTTGTGCACTAGTCTCTAGAGTGGCTATTGGCGCTAGTTTTACTTTGCTTCGAGGTAAGGTGATACTAAAGCAAGTGCCTTTTCCTAGCGTAGATTTTACCGCAATTTCAACGTTTAGTAATTTAGCTATACGATCACAAATCGCTAATCCTAAACCTAAGCCAGACTTTTCTTGCGTTTGCTCTAAGCGCTCAAATTCTTTGAAAATGGTTTGCTGATCCGCCAAGTCTATTCCAGGGCCATTATCCCACACCTCAATAACCAGTTGGTTTTGTTTGTGTTTAACGCCAAGTACTACTTTGCCTTGGCTATCCTCTTGAGGACAGTAATTTAGGGCGTTTGATAAGAAATTTTGCACTATACGGCGCAGCAGTCTTTGGTCGGTTTCAACAACGCAAGTGGATTTTACATAAGTAAACTGTAGGCCTGCTTGTTGTGACATTAACGAAAATTCTTTACCTAAAGGCGCAAGTAAATCATTAATTGAAAAACAGTGCATATCTATTTTTTGCGAACTATTATCAAGTCTAGATATCTCAACCAAATCACCTAGCAAGCTTTCTGCTGCGCTTAATGAGTGTTGAATGTTAGTGGCTAATTCGGCTAAGTCACTTCCTTGTACTTTTTTGTTAAGCATGTTGGTAAATAGTGATAATGCATTGAAAGGCTGCATTAAATCATGGCTGGCAGCGGCTAAAAACTTACTTTTACTGGTGTTTGCTGCTTCAGCTTCGGCTTTCGCTTTGGTTAGTTCTACTGTGCGGTCGGTGACTCTTTGCTCTAAATAGTCATTGGCTTGTTGTAGCGCTTTTGCCGCTTCAATATGGGTGGTTATATCTGAAAAAGTACTAACAAAGCCACCGCCGGGCATTGCTTGTCCACGAATTTCCAATACAATTCCGCTAGGCATTTCACGTTGAAAATAGTGACTCTTACCTTGACGCATATGCTCAATACGACGACTGATAAAGTCATCTTCTTTTTCGCTAGTATTTATAATATTGCTATTACTGGTGATAATAATACCGCGATCGGCGTTAAAGCGAATAAGCTCAGCAACTGACTTTCCTACATTAACTATATTAGCGGGGTAGCCAAGTAATTCAATGTAGCGTTTATTCCAGGCAACGATACGCATGTCGGCATCAATAACACTAATACCCTGCTCAATATTTTCAACGCTAGCTTGTAATAATTCTCTATTAAAGTGAAAGAGTTTATTAGCCTCATCAACAATATTCACTACGTCTTGTAGTGGCATGGTTTGTTGTGTGGTTACTGCTTTCATTACCATCTGGGTAGAAGCTGAGCCAAGTACACTGGAAAGTTGTAAGCGGGTATATTGAATCAACTTTTCAGAGGCCTTAGTACTCGTTAATTGCTTGGCATAATCATGTAGAAAAGTCTCAGCGGCATTGTTATTAATAAACCGTTGTAACAAATGATATAAATCTTTACTTGATAAGTTTTGTTCAAAATCGCCTTGTTGTTTGTAAATAAACAACTCTGCTTGTAGCTTTTCTGACACGCTGCGGTGACTAAGTAAGGAAATAATAATGAAAAATAGGCTGTTGGCTAATAAGCTAAAAAGTAGTCCATGGCTGATGTGATCAAGTGAGTTGAAGCCAAATAATGCATAAGGTTTGAGCCAGTTAACGCCAAAAAGCCCTGTCTCTACCCAAAGCGATTCAGTTAGTAAACTAGGTAATAACAACGTATATAACCAAATTATGCTGCCGACAGTTAAGCCGGCCAACGCTGCATTTCTGGTGGCTTTACGCCAATATAAAGCGCCAATAACTAAGGGTGCTAATTGTGAT
>Ga0075443_10000825_pt1 | contig 12945 bp, 14 predicted proteins | sample CoawatmetaG00DNA_3_FD_71583 | JGI IMG/M metagenome (GOLD analysis project Ga0075443, IMG submission 71583) | Marine microbial communities from the West Antarctic Peninsula - Coastal water metaG006-DNA | ecosystem: Environmental > Aquatic > Marine > Coastal | place: Atlantic Ocean: West... | reverse complement strand
GTCCGACAGTGTATCAAAGTGATCAGCGTCCAACCCAGCGCCATCGTGAAAGCACGCATACCGCAACGCCTGACATGCAGCGACGTCGTCTGGTGACATGGCCATGCGGCACAAGATCGGGGGGGGGGCTCGCAAAACTGTCATCGTCCCTCATCTTGGCGAATGGTCGCTTGCGACCTACATTAACGATACAAACGCGCAAAGGGGAAACAAACCGTGGATAAAGTCATCAAATCAAAACACGAGTGGCAGGCGCAACTTTCCACCGAAGCATTCAAAGTCATGCGTGAACATGGCACCGAACGGGCTGGCACGCATGACGACTTCCCAAAGGACGCAGGAACATTCATGTGCGTCGGCTGCGGGGCGCCCCTATTCAAGCAAACAGCCAAATTTGAAAGCGGCACAGGTTGGCCGTCATTCTACGCACCAGTGAACGGCGAATTGGTCGGTGAAAGCGTGGACCGCAAGTTTTTCATGAAACGCACAGAGGTGCATTGCAACGGCTGTGACGGGCACTTGGGGCATGTGTTTCCCGATGGACCTGCGCCCACCGGTCTGCGGTATTGTATCAACGGCGTTGCCCTGACGTTCGCGCCTGAAGAAACTTAACCTTCGCCCAAGAAGTCGCCAGCGTTCACCCGGCCAATGCTGCCGAGCAGCTGGCGAATGAAGGTACTGTCGCGCACGCCGTTATCAGTGACGCGGCGTGACAACACGATAACATTGCCGTCTTGCAGGCCAAACCGTTCGATATTGCGCACAACACCTGCGTCATCAAAGCTGACGGCAAGCACTTGGCGCTCTGTTTCCACAGGGGCCATCGCGCCAACATGCCTGAATTTGCTGGACACATAGTAGAACGCACTTTGATCAAGCACGCCGCCTGAAGTCGGCGGACCTACCTTGGCAGCCACAGTTAAGCGGGTATCAACCCCAACTGCGATCAACGACAAATCCTCGGCAGGCGGCATATAGCCGTGATTGCGGATAATTGGGGTGCAGGCGATAGCTGCAGTCAATGCGACCATTGCTGTCATCCGTCGCGCGGTTGTAAATGCCTTGCTGCCCATTGGGACTGCCCCTTGCTTTGGTGGCTCATGCCTTTTATCCCCTCTACATCATGAAAGCCCCCTAATTCAAGAATGGAAGCACCATTGGCTGAATTGCCTACCAATCCGATGCGCCTTGGCGATCTGTCAAATAAGAACAACACCAGCTTTGAATTGCAGCCCGATGCGGCCAATTGTGCAGCGATTGCTACGCATTTGGGCATCTTGGGTGTCAAAAAACTGCGGTTTAGCGGTGAATTCACCCCCCAAGGGCGCACCGACTGGGCTTTGACTGCCAAAATTGGCGCCACAGTTGTGCAGACCTGCGTGGTCTCGCTTGATCCAGTCACTACCCGCATCGAAGAATCTGTGCAACGGCGGTATATCGCCAATTTTGAAGATCCCGACGAGGAAGATGTCGAAATGACCGCTGACGAAAATACCGAACCATTGGCCCAATCCGTGGATGCGGCAGCAGTGATGATCGAGGCGTTATCGCTCGCCCTGCCCTTGTATCCGCGCAAAGATGGCGCTGACTTGGGCGAAGCGGTCTATACCGACAAAGAATTAACGCCCATGACAGACGATGATGCAAAGCCATTTGCAGGCCTTGGTGCGTTGCGCGAAGCCCTGGAAAAAAAGGGCGAAGACACCAATTAACACAAGACGCTGCAAGGGGTTGCGCTGCTACAAATTCGCAGTATGTTCACGACCTCTAATACATCCAGTCTCGACAAGGCTGTCCCAATCGCTTAGGACGCCCCAAAGACTGAAACACACGGGCCAAAACGGCCCTTTTATCATAGGGTTGAGACATGGCCGTCCAGCAGAATAAAGTATCCAAATCCCGTCGTAACAACCGTCGTTCGCACGACTCACTTGTTGCAGCGAACCCAAACGAATGTGACAACTGTGGTGAGCTTAAGCGCCCACACCACATTTGCCCGTCTTGCAACCACTATGCCACACGCGAAGTAATCGCGTCCGCTGACGTGGAACTGGACGACGACGCAGCATAAGCTGTACGTTAAGAACATGACCCAAGCAAAAACGGACATCGCGGCAAACACCGCACATATTATATCCGTGGACGCTATGGGCGGCGATAAAGGGCCTGCGACTGTTGTCGCGGGTCTTTCTATGTTTCTGGCCAGTCAGCCAAAGGCCCGCGCGATTCTGCACGGACCTCGTGCAGAATTGGCCCCGATGATCGCCAAGCGCAACATCAGCGACCGTGTCGAGATATGGGATGCACCCGAAGTTGTGGAAATGACTGACAAACCCAGTTACGTGCTGCGCAATGGCAAGAAAACCTCTATGTGGTCGGCCGTTGAAGCCGTGCGCGATGGGTCCGCCGCTGTTGCAGTATCATGCGGAAACACAGGCGGATTGATGGCAATTTCGATGCTACGCCTGCGCAAAGCTGAAGGCGTGAACCGCCCTGCCATTGCCTGCCTTTGGCCTTCGCGTAACCCCGCCGGATTTAACGTCATGCTTGATGCAGGTGCAGATATTCGTGCCGACCAAGACGATTTGCTGACATATGCGCTTATGGGTGCCTCTTATGCGCGCAATGGTTTGGACATTAAGCGTCCACGTATTGGGCTGCTGAATGTTGGTACCGAAGAACACAAAGGCCGCGCCGAATTAAAGGTCGCGCATGAACTGATCGCCCAAGCCGCCGACAAAGGCGAATACGAATACATAGGATTCGTTGAAGGCGGCGACCTGCCCTCTGCGCGCGTTGATGTGATCGTCACCGACGGATTTACAGGTAACGTCGCGTTAAAAACCGGCGAAGGCACTGCGAATCTCATTTCCGGCCTTCTGCGCGAATCTCTGATGAAAACGCCGTTCTCGATGCTCGGCGCGCTTTTCGCCCGTGGATCGCTTAACCGTTTGCGCAAGCGGATCGACCCGCGCCGTGTAAATGGTGGCGTGTTTTTAGGCCTGAACCAAACAGTTATAAAAAGCCATGGCGGGGCGGACGCAACGGGTGTGGCCGCGGCCCTGAACCTTGCTTACCGCTTGGCGCAATCTGGTTTCTCCGACAAACTCGCCGCACGGGTTGCATCTGCCGCAGCGCTAGCCCACGATACAATTCAAATCGGCTCCAACACGGATGGTTAAAATATGACACGTCGCGCAGTCGTCATCGGTGTCGGGCATTATTTGCCTGATCGCGTCGTTCCCAATGCAGAGTTCGAGAAAACGCTCGATACCACTGACGAGTGGATCAAATCCCGTTCGGGTATTGAACGCCGTCATTTCGCAGCCCCCGATCAAACCACGTCCGACCTTGCAACCAACGCAGCCAATGCGGCCCTGGCGATGGCCGGCCTGACTGGTAATGATGTCGATGCGATTATTGTGGCGACATCGACATCCGATCTGACATTTCCATCTGCAGCCACTATGGTGCAAGCCAAAATAGGCAACACCAAGGGCTATGCCTTTGATATTCAAGCCGTTTGTGCGGGGTTTGCATTTGCATTGACCAACGCCAACGCGCTGATTGTATCGGGTCAAGCCAACCGTGTACTTGTGATTGGTGCAGAAACATTCAGCCGGATCATGGATTGGACCGACCGATCCACCTGCGTTTTGTTTGGCGATGGTGCGGGCGCGGTTGTGCTTGAGGCGCAAATCGGCGACGGCACAAACGCTGATCGGGGCATCCTATCCACCGACTTGAATTCGGACGGCACCCACCGTGACCTGCTTTATGTAGACGGTGGTGTGTCGACCCAAACGACGGGCGTGCTGAAAATGCAGGGCCAAGAAATATTCAAACACGCTGTCGAAAAACTGGCGCAAACCGCGCATACGGCGCTGGGTAAAATCGGCCTTGGCGCTGATGATGTTGACTGGGTTGTGCCCCATCAAGCCAACATTCGGATTATCAAATCAACGGCGCGCAAACTTGGCGTTGGCATGGACCGCGTTATTGTGACGGTGCAAGATCACGGCAATACCTCTGCGGCGTCCATCCCGCTGGCGCTGTCCGTGGGCGTGGCAAATGGCCAGATTAAAAAAGGCGACCTTGTCGTAACCGAAGCCATCGGCGGCGGGCTTGCTTGGGGCGCGGTCGTATTACGCTGGTAGGCGAACTTCCCGTTTAAGGCTGCCACTCAAGTCCTTGTTATTGACTCTTAAAATCCCATCGGCCAAAGTCACCTGCAACAACCTCGGGGGAATACAATGGCCGACAATACTTTGACACGCATGGATCTGGCGGATGCCGTGCATAGCCAAGTTGGACTATCACGCAATGAAAGCGCCGATTTGGTCGAAAGCGTGCTCGAACACGTTTCTGATGCGCTTGTGTCAGGCGAGGCCGTAAAAATCTCATCGTTTGGGACATTTTCGGTGCGAGAAAAGGCCGCGCGCGTTGGCCGCAATCCAAAGACCGGCGAAGAAGTCCCAATCCATCCGCGCCGCGTTTTGACGTTCCGTCCGTCCCACTTAATGAAAGATCGGGTTGCGGCAGGCAATAAGTAAGGACATAGGTTACAGATGGCAAAATCACAAAGTGCCTTTCGCACCATCAGTGAGGTTTCGGCCTCGTTGGATACGCCAACTCATGTTCTGCGCTTTTGGGAAAGCAAGTTCTCACAGGTTAAGCCTGTCAAACGTGCTGGTGGCCGCCGCTATTACCGCCCCGAAGACATTCAACTTTTGGCTGGGATCAAAGCGCTGCTGCATGATCAGGGTATGACCATCAAAGGTGCTCAAAAATTGCTGCGTGAACAAGGCGTTAAGCATGTAATTTTGCTTGGCACGACATCCGACGATGCTGTGCCTGTTGTTGAAGCGGCGCCGCCCCCTTCAGTGCCGATTGCGGTTGAAACGACACCTGATAACATTGTCACCTTGTCACCTGAGCCAGTCGTGGTTGCACCATTAAAGACACCCCGCCCACAGATTTTAACAATGCTTGTAGTAGCCAGCCAATCCACAATTCGGCGCAATGCAGGCGTAATTTCACCTCATGTTACTCAGCTCGCGGCGCTGCGCGACCGTATCCGTCAGTCGCTGTGAATTGGGTCTTGCCTGCCCGTCCAAATCAGCTATGAACACCGCCAGTCGGGCTATAGCGCAGTCTGGTAGCGCGTCCGTCTGGGGGACGGAAGGTCGCAGGTTCGAGTCCTGCTAGCCCGACCAACAACAACCGCCCGTTTGCGCATCGTCGCAGCGGGCGTTTTTGTAATCCCAAAGGGAACATGATGACACATTCCGGCGTTTTAGCAGACCACCAGTTGCGCGAGTTGATAGCCAATGGTGCAATTACGGCCTCTGCCCCGATTGCAGACGGTCAAATCCAGCCGGCGTCGCTTGATCTGCGCCTTGGGGCCACCGCATACCGTGTGCGAGCGTCGTTTCTTGCTGGACGCAACCGGACAGTGACAAAACGCCTCGCTGATTTCCAAATGCACGCCATCGATTTGACCGAAGGCGCGGTTTTGGAAAAGGGCTGCGTCTATGTCGTTCCCCTGCTCGAATCCCTCGCCCTACCCCACGGAATGACCGCTGCCGCATCGGCAAAGTCGTCGATTGGGCGGCTAGATCTGCTGACACGGATTATCACCGATCACGGCATTGAATTTGACCGTGTACCTGCTGGCTATATTGGTCCGCTTTACGTTGAAATCTGCCCACGTTCATTTTCTGTCGTTGCCCGTCAGGGCCAGATGCTCAATCAGATCATTTTTCGCCAAGGCCAGACATTTATGTCCGACGATGACCTGCGCGCATTACATGCTGTCACTCCTATCGTGTCGGGTGATCCTGTGATATCTGATGGTCTCGGATTTTCGGTCGATCTGGTGCCCGCCAGCGGAACGCTCGTCGGCTACCGCGCCAAGCCACATACTGGTGTCGTCGACCTGTCGTTGCTCGCCCACTACGACCCTGCGGAATATTGGGAAGAGCTGCATACCAAAGACGGCTGGATCATTCTCGACCCTGGTGCGTTCTACATTCTCGTTAGCCGTGAAAGCATTGTAATCCCGCCAATGCAGGCCGCCGAAATGGCGCCTTATCTGGCGATGGTCGGCGAATTTCGTGTGCATTACGCAGGCTTCTTTGATCCTGGATTTGGCTATGCGGCCGCAGGTGGAACAGGCTCGCGCGGGGTTTTAGAAGTCCGATGTCACGAGGCGCCATTCGTTCTGGAACATGGCCAAGTCGTCGGGCGATTGGTCTATGAACACATGAGCGCAATGCCAGAAGCGCTGTATGGCGTCGACATTAAGTCAAATTACCAAGGGCAAGGACTTAAACTTTCCAAACATTTTAAATCAGTTTAGTGTAGGTATTGGCGGATAAATTTCACTCTTCGAACATTTCGACTTGGTCGTCATCATCATCGTCTTCGTCATCATCGGCCCCCGCCAATTGCGACGCACCCGGCGGCGGACGATTTTCCAGCAAACCGGCAGAACGTAATTCCTTAAGACCCGGCAGGTCACGCGCATTCTCAAGACCAAAGTGATCAAGGAATTCTTGGGTTACGACAAATGTCACAGGCCGACCGGGCGTCATGCGCCTGCGGCCAATACGAACCCATTCCATTTCAATCAATTGGTCGACGGTGCCACGGCTCACTGACACACCGCGGATTTCTTCAATCTCGGCGCGGGTGGCAGGTTGATGATAGGCGACAATCGCCAATGTCTCGATCGCAGCACGCGACAGCTTGCGCGTCTCAACTGTTTCCTTTTGCATCAAAAACCCAAGGTCACCCGCCGTGCGAAACGCCCACGCATCACCAATCCTAATCAAATGCACACCGCGTCCGGCATAGCGCTTACGCACATGCGCAAGGGCCTCCGCAGGGTCACAGCCATGCGGCATGCGGCCTGTTAATTCGGTGACGCTGACAGGATCAGCAGTGGCAAACAGGATCGCCTCAACCATGCGTTCCTGTTCGGCCATCGGTGGTGCCTCAAAAAGGCTATCGTTATCAGGCTTAGCCATCGCGCGGCTCCCTTTTTCGGATTTGAATGGCAGAGAAAACCTCGCCTTGTCGAATTTCGATTTTACCTTCTTTAGCCAGCTCCAAAGATGCGGCAAAATTCGCTGCGGTGGCAGAGCGGCGCTTTACCGGATCAAGATCCCAGCCTTCGGGTAAATAACTAACAATATCAGTCCATTCGCCCGCAAAACCAATCAGATGCCGCATCCGTGACAGGGATTGCTCCATCGTCATCACGGCCTCGCGGTCCATGGTAAACGGGCGAAAATCATCTTTGGTGCGGATACGGGCATAGCCCTGCATCAAGTCGAGCAAAGTTGCAGTATAGGTTACGCGGCGCACGCGCTGCACGTCTTCGGTAATTCCTCGGGTAAAGAAATCGCGGCCCAGCTGGTCACGCGCCATGAGTTTGGCGGCGGCATTGCGCATCGCCTCTAAGCGCTCAAGCTGAAACGCCAAATGTGCGGCCAATTCTGCGCCTGACGGGCCTTCTTCGGTGGGATCAGGTGGCAACAATAGGCGCGATTTCAGAAACGCCAACCATGCAGCCATGACTAAGTAATCTGCAGCCAATTCCAGCCGCAGCGTCTTAGCCTGTTCAACAAACGCCAAATACTGTTCGGCCAATGCGAGAATGGAAATCTGACGCAGGTCCACCTTTTGGGTGCGCGAAAGCATCAGCAGCAGATCAAGCGGCCCTTCAAACGCGCCAACGTCAACGATTAGCGCCTCAGCGGCGACACGTTCGCTGACACTTTGCGTGTCTTCTTGAAACTGATCGGTTGTCACATATCCCTCACGCCAAAAGCGCTTCAAGTTCAGCGCTTAGCGCCGCAATGTCAATGTCATCTGGGGTTTTTCGCTGCGCAAGGGCCACGTCTGCACGCACAGTTGCCGGATCTGTCATTTTCCCTGCCGCATTCGTCACAGCCTGCATTTCTGCCGCGTCACCGTTGCAATGCAAAACGACGTCGCAACCTGCAGCCATTGATGCGGCTGTCCGCTCTGCCACGTTACCAGACAGCGCCTCCATCGAAATGTCATCAGTCATAAGAATCCCGTCAAACCCGATCTCGTTGCGGATAATTTGAATCAATTCAGGGCTCTGCGTCGCAGGTGCCATAGCGCAAGCGCTAAATATTATATGCGCAGTCATTCCCATGGGTAAATCGTTTAGCTCTTTAAATGGGGCGAAATCCCAATCCGCAGCGACGTCCAATGTAACATCGGCAACGGGCAGCTCAAGATGGCTGTCAACGGTCCCGCGCCCATGTCCGGGCAAGTGTTTCATCACTGGTAATATGCCACCAGCCAACAGGCCATCCGCTATGGCACGTGCATTTTGGATCACCGTTTTTGGATCAACCCCAAGGCAACGATTGCGCAAAAACGGATGTGTATCTGGGCCCGCGATGTCACACGTCGGCGCGCAATTGGCGTCGATACCCACGCGACGCAATTCGTCAGCAATAATTCGCGACCGCAGGTAAAACGACCGCGCGGGGTCAGATGCCTTTTCGGCCTGTTCCAACGGCGGTAACCATTCGCGCCAATGCGGCGCGCGCATGCGCTGAACACGACCACCTTCTTGATCAATCAAGATCGGGGCATCGCGACCAACCGCATTGCGCAAGTCAGACGTCAGACCAAGAAGTTGGTCTGACGTATCAATATTGCGGGCAAAAACAATAAACCCGAACGGGTTATTTTCGCGAAAAAACGCTTTTTCCCAGTTAGTTAAGCGCTGACCTTCGGGCGCTAAAATGCTCGCGTTTGGCACTTAACGTACAACAACAGGGATGCAATCCGTGCCTTCGGCAACCAATGCGGCGCAGAAACGGCGGGCGTCGCCTAGCTCGGAAAACCCTTGTGCGCGTAGACGGTAAAAAGTCTTACCACCCGATGTTGCGGCCTGAATGACGCGGGCCTTACCGCCCATCACATCGCCAAAGCGGCCCTGCAAGCGCGTCCATTCCGTCGCTGCATTTTCGGCCTTCGGAAAGGCGCCTATCTGTACAAGGTTGGTCCCCAACGCAAAAGCAGTTGTTGTTACAAGTGACTGGACCTCCGCAGCAGCAACAGGCGTAAAAGCTGGCCGCAACATTGGACGCAGCGAAACCGATACGCCAGGGACGTTTTTGGCGACAACCGGGGTAACCATGGCTTGCCCAGCTAAGCTTAGCGTCGGCGCGACAACCGTGACATCAGCAATCGGCGCAAGCGGTAACGTGCGCCCCGCTATCTGATTGGCAAGTACAAGAATATCATCGGTCGAAAGAGGGGCGGCAACGATCTGCGTTGCATTCAACGCGACTTTCACTTCAATCTCGGGGGCCACAGATGGGACAATGGCGGAAACTTCTTCAACGCCGGTTGATAGCAGTGTAACAACGTCCTCATCCGCAAGGCCCGCCATCGCTGGCGCCAAAGCCACGCTATCTTCGGGGGCAGACGCCTCACCGACAGCAGCGACTTCATTGACGGACAACCCAGTGTGGACAGAAACTTCACCACCAGGGGTGGTCGGCAAAACGCGCATCTCGCCCGCCATCGCACGAACAACCGGAATTCCTGAAACATCGCGCACGACCAACTTATAGCCCCAAACGCCGACACCGACGATCAATGCACAAGATACGATCGCACCTACATAATTAACCAAAGCACCGACGCGCGTCGCACCGGAAACGGGGACATGCCCCTGATCATAAACTGCCATTTTGCCTCACTGCCCGATCACTGCTAACCGGTTGGGTTGCCTCAAAAAGAACCCAGAGGCGGCACGCTTTAGCGCATCTCTTCCGCTGGGGTTACGCCAAGAATACCAAGCCCGGACGCAATAACAACAGAAACGGCACGGATCATGGCTATTTTCGTTTGTGTTGTGTCATTGTCGCCGTCCTGCAAGAACCGCAGGCTCATGTCATCATTGCCCCGGTTCCACAATCCGTGGAATTCCGACGCCAAATCATATAGATAAAACGCGATCTTGTGCGGCTCGTGGCCCCTTGCTGCAATCTCAACCAGACGCGGCCATTCGGCCAATTTTTTGGCGACTGCCAGCTCGGCGTCATGGCTCAACTTGGTAAAATCAACATCCGCAAGCGTGGCATCATCCACCGCAATTCCTGCAGCCCGCGCCTTGCCCAACACCGAATTCACCCGCGCATTTGCGTATTGTACGTAAAATACCGGATTGTCCTTGGACTGTTCCAGCACCTTGTCAAAATCAAAGTCCAACGGCGCATCATTTTTGCGCGTCAGCATATGGAAACGGGTCACATCAGGACCCACAAGGGCCACAACATCCGACAGCATCACGAACGTCCCTGCCCGCTTTGACATCTTGAATTCTTCGCCGTTTTTCATCAGCTTAACCAATTGAGTCAGCTTAATATCGAGCGGTACTTTTCCGTCAGACAACGCCGAAACAGCCGCCTTCATCCGCTTCACATAGCCACCGTGGTCGGCGCCAAAAACATCAATTAACTGATCAAAGCCCCGCTGAACCTTGCCATAGTGATACGCGATGTCGGGCGCAAAATAGGTCCACGCGCCGTCAGATTTTTGCACAGGACGATCTACATCATCACCGTGCGCAGTTGACTTGAACAGCGTCTGCTCGCGCGGCTCCCAATCGTCAGGCATTTTGCCTTTTGGTGGCTCAAGCGTTCCACGATAAATCAAACCTTTGGCATCCAGCTCGGCAATCGCTTGTTCGATCAGGCCGGTATTATACAACTCTTTTTCCGAGAAAAAGCTGTCCATCTTGATCCCCAACAATGCCAAATCGGCACGGATCAAGTCCATCATGGCCTCGGTTGAAAATTCGCGGACGTCCGCAAGCCAGACATCCTCGCTTTTTTCTAAATACTCACTGCCGACCTTCGCCTTCAGCGCCTCGCCTACAGGGATCAGATAATCACCGGGGTATGTGCCGTCCTCAAACGCGACCTCTTGGCCGTGCGCCTCTTGGTAACGTAGGTAAACCGAACGGGCCAACACATCGACCTGTGCGCCACCATCGTTAATGTAATACTCGCGGGTCACATCATAACCGGCATAAGCAAGCAGACTGGCCAGCGCGTCGCCAAATACTGCGCCACGGGTATGGCCAACATGCAGCGGCCCCGTAGGGTTGGCCGACACATATTCGACCAACATCTTTTTGTTTGCACCCAGCGTGGACTGACCAAATGTCGCATCGGTCAATGCGGCCTTGACCACACCTTGCCAAAGCACAGGCGCCAACCGCAAATTCAAAAACCCAGGGCCGGCAACTTCGGCTGCAGCTACGCGGCCATCCGCCAACAAACGTGTCGCCAGCGCATCCGCAATCATACGCGGGTTCATCTTGGCGGGTTTTGCCAAAACCATCGCCGCATTCGTTGCCATATCACCGTGCGATGCGTCGCGCGGGGGTTCCACTGTGACAGCGCCCATCGCCAGACCGTCGGGCAAAGTGCCATCAGCGACCATTGCGTCAAGGCAAGAGATGACCAAGCCACGGATATCAGCAAACAGGTTCATAAGAGGCGTCCTTCATAGGTGTTGTCAGGCGGTTTAACACGCCAGCCGTGGTCGTCAATGTCAGCTATCAACGGGCGGTTGGTTCGCACCACCGAGCACGTCATCGCCGGGCGGGCAAAGCGCGATGATGCGCACATTAGGCGTGCCCTTAACCTCGTCATCACGTCGGATCAGTTTGATCTCTCCGGCAGGCGAAATACGGGCGAACAAGGCGCTTGTCGTGCGGTCCGCGCGCCACTGCTCAAACATGAATTCTTCGGACAAGCGCGTAGTACGGAACGTCCAACCAAGCCGCACAAGACGGTCCAACCCGCGGTGCGTTTCCTGCGGCCCAAAATTTGCCCCGCCCAAGGTACGTGGCAGTTGATGCCGCGCACTATCGGTCTTTTCACGCATAACCTGAAATACGTTATCACGGCCAAATTCAGGTGCGAGATCCGTGGCCACAAGCGTATTATACGCATCATTTGACGTTGCCGCGATAATCGTCGCATAGCTGACCAGCTCCAACCGATGCTCTGCGGCCTCCGATAATATATCACCAGAAAACGTCTCGATCCCAGCCGCACGGGCGCCGCGCAAATTTCCATAGTTGGGGTCAGTCATCAGGACAGGCACCTCGGCCTTTTTCAGCGCTTCGGCAAATGCCGTGGTCCACGCTGACCCGCCAACAATCAATACGCCAGGGCTGTCCGCACCCGTCAACCCAAGAAACCGCGCGAATGGCTTTAACGTAAACCCGTGCAACACAACCGTGACAGCCACCAGTACAAACGCCAGCGGACCAATCAAAGCCGCGTCCGCAAACCCAAGGCCCAACAGCCGGTCACCAAACAACCCCGCCACCGCAACCAACACAACGCCGCGCGGCCCTGTAAAGGCAACCAACACTTGTTCGCGCCACGGCAGTCCCGACCCAAGCAGCGACACAAAAACCGTTAGCGGACGGGCCACAAGAATGACCAGCGCCACAAAATACACCGCGCGCATATCCAGTTGGGCCAATGCATCTACATCCAGTCCGGCGGCCAGTAGGATAAACACACCTGACACCAGCAAAACCGTCGCGTGTTCCTTAAATCGGCGCAGCTCATCATAACTTGGCAAATTAGAGTTCGCGATCACGATGCCCATGATCGTCACGGCCAATAGCCCGCTTTCGTGCAGCACGGCATCCGACACAGCAAATACGCCCAGCAACAACGCAAACAACACTGGCACCTTCATGTATTCGGGCACCCACGCCCGCTTAAACGCCCGCGCAAGCCCGTACCCACCAGCCCAACCAACGACGCTGGCAAAGCCGATCCCAACCACCAGTTCCATAATCGCTTGTTCAGCCGAAAAATTCGTATGCCACGCTGACACAACCGAGAACGCAAGCAC
>Ga0075443_10000820_pt1 | contig 13008 bp, 15 predicted proteins | sample CoawatmetaG00DNA_3_FD_71583 | JGI IMG/M metagenome (GOLD analysis project Ga0075443, IMG submission 71583) | Marine microbial communities from the West Antarctic Peninsula - Coastal water metaG006-DNA | ecosystem: Environmental > Aquatic > Marine > Coastal | place: Atlantic Ocean: West... | reverse complement strand
AAAGGTGTTTCTAATTTAGTAAAAGCAATGGATGATGCTATACAAAGAGTAACAGGGGTAAAACCTGTTAAGCGTAAATCTAGATCTAAAAATAAAAATAAAAATAAAGATAAAGATAAAAACTCTTTAAAAAAATACAGTAAAGGCGGCGGCGTAGCAGTACAAGGTACAAAATTTAAAGGTTCTTATTAAGGAGACTAAATGGCTACTTCAGGCACAACAGCATTTGATTTAGATATCGATGACATCATCGAAGAAGCGTATGAGCGTTGTGCGGTTAGAACCAATAGCGGTCGTGACTTAAAGTCTGCCAGACGTAGTCTTAATATTATGTTTTCCGAGTGGAGTAACCGAGGAGTGCATCTCTGGAAAGTAACCTTAAATACACAAGCCTTAACTTCAGGTACGGAAACTTACACAACCCCTACCGATACCAGTGATGTTTTAGAAGCCTATATCAGTAGTTCAAGTGGAACTACTAGTTCAACTAGTGATGTAGCTTTAACTAAAATATCAAGAAGCGATTATGCAGCAAAAAGTAATAAAGGAGCAACAGGTCAACCGTCTGAGTATTACGTAGATCGTCAAACAACACCTACGATCACTTTGTACCAAACACCTGATGCAAGTACTTATACCCATTTAAAATTTTATACAGTTAAACGTATTGAAGATGCGGGAGCTTACACTAACCAGTCAGATGTAGCTTTTAGGTTTATACCTGCAATGGTTGCGGGTCTGGCTTATTATTTAAGCATGAAAGTTAACCCTCAAATGACTCAACAAAATAAAGCAATATATGAAGATGAGTTAAAAAGAGCGTTAGACGAAGATAATCAAAGAACTTCGGTGTATATTACACCGCAAAGTTATTATTCTTAAAGGAAGTTAATTATGGGCGTTTTTAGTTTTGCAGCAAAAAAAGTATACAACAATAAAAAAGGTATAAAAAAAATACTTGAAATACACAAAAAAAGTCAACAAAACAAATATATTGAAGATATATTTGATAAAAGTTCTGAAACAAAAAAAGAGATCATGATTAACAAATATCTTAAAAATTATTCAGATGTGAAAACATTAGTAAAAGATAAAGATGCAAAAAAAACCATTGGGGCATTAGATAGAAGAAATAAAAATGGTAAAAAAGAAGCGGGAAGTTATATACAAAAAAAACTTAAAGCGGAAGAATTATCAAAGTTTAAGAAAGGTAATTTTGTTCAAGTTAAAACTAAATTAGGTCGAAATAGACCTACAAAACTGTATTAGAGGTCATTATGGCTTATGCTCGTGGAAAATATGCTAAAGCAATATCTGATAGATCAGGTATGGAGTTCCCTTATAGGGAAATGGTCAAGGAGTGGAATGGTTCATTGGTGCACAAATCCGAGTTTGAATCAAAACACCCTCAGATTAGGAGAGCGCATCACAAAGCTGATGCCATTGCTTTAGCGAATCCAAGACCAAGACCAAAAGAAGACAACGATGCTTTTTTAATATATATAGATAACGGCTTCAATAACTCAAGTATGCAACCGGCAGCTAGTGATAATATGTTAGGGACGCTGTTGACATCATTTGAAATGACAGCTAGCGCTGGAGAGGTAACCATTACAATATCATGAGTATTACACACGCTAATTTTTTAACACAAGTAAAAAGCTACACTGAAGTAGACTCTAATGTTTTGACCGACACTTTATTAGATCAGTTTATCCGTAACACAGAATTAGACATAGCGGGCAAAGTTGACTATGACGATTTAAGAGCATATAAAACATCCAGTTGTGTAGCTAACCAAAGATTCTTAACAATGCCTGATGGTATTATGTATCTAAGGTCAGTGCAGGTTACCAGCAGTGGTACTCGTATCTTTTTAGAAAAAAGAGATACTAGCTTTATATCAGAATTTAATTCAACCGATGCGACAGGCATACCTAAGTATTATGCTAACTGGGATGACGGTACGATCGTTGTTGCACCCGTTCCATCCACTGCTCTAAGCGTACAAATTAATTATGTTATAGATCCACCGCATTTTAATAGTTCAACTGCAACTTTCTTGTCAGTTAATCAAGAAGCAATGCTTTTACACGGTGTCCTGGCTGAATGTTTTAGTTATTTAAAAGGGCCCGCTGATATGTACACATTGTACAAAAGTCAGTACAATGAAGAAATACAGCAGTTTGCTTTACAGCAAATGGGGCATAGAAAACGTGGGCAGTACGAGGACGGGGTTCCTAGAATTCCAGTCCCATCAGTTTCACCAAATGTTAAGGGAGCAGGATAATGGCAATAACAACAAACGCTATCTGTAATTCGTTTAAAAAAGAATTATTGGAAGGCACTCATAATTTTAAAGCAAGTGGTGGTAATAGTTTTAAACTATCGCTTTACACTAGTAGTGCAACTCTAGGTAAATCGACTACATCGTTTACTTCTGATAACCAGGTATCAAATACAGGTCAATATGCGTCAGGCGGCAGTGCTTTAACTAGTGGTGGCACCTCGCTATCAACAGATACAGCATTGGTAGATTATGCAGACTTGTCATTTACAGGAGTCACTTTAACTGCAAGAGGAGCTCTGATTTATAACGATACTCAGACAGGTGATCCAGCAGTATGTGTATTAAATTTTGGCGGTGATAAAACAGCTACTAACGGCACCTTTACGGTTCAGTTTCCAGCTTTTTCATCTTCTGCAGCAATTATACGAATAGCTTAGGGGTAAAACATGGCCTTAGTAATAAATGACCGTGTAAAAGAAAGTACCACAACGACTGGTACTGGGGCAGTAACATTAGCTGGTGCAGTATCGGGGTTTGAAACTTTTCTAGCAGGTATCGGTAACAGCAACACTACTTATTACGCTATTGTATTAAACGCTGAATTTGAAGTAGGTTTAGGTACATTAGCAGGTGATAGTTCAACTCTGGCTCGTACTACAGTTATTTCTAGTTCTAACAGCGACAATGCTGTGGATTTTTCAGCAGGAGCTAAAGAAGTATTTTGTTGTTTACCAGCTAGTAAATCTACAGTACTAGACGCCAGTAACAATTTAACGATACCTGGAGCATTTACAAGTGCTGGGTTAGTGACTACGGGGGGTAACATTGTTATTCCTAACGCTGGAACTATTGGTTCCGCTAGTGACACAAATGCAATAGGTATTTCTTCTGGTGGTGTAGTATCCATTACAGCAACTACTGCTTCTACAAATTCAACCTCTGGTGCATTGACTGTTGCTGGTGGTATGGGTGTTGCCGCTGACTTAGGTGTCGGTGATGATATATTTATGTTAACAGATAATGCAAACATTTTTATGGGTGCAGATGCTGAAGTCGCTATTGAACATTTACCTGATGTAGGTTTAATAATACAACATACTGCGAATGGTGATAACACACCAATGATTCTACAATTAAAATCTGGTGAAGCTGTTCTTACTGCAAACGAAGTTATCGCATCACTTGAATTTTCTGGATTAGATAATAGTGGTACAGATGCTAGTGGTGTTCATGCGGGTATACACGCTATCGCTGAGGGAGAATTTACGGCAAGTGCAAACCCAACAAAATTAGTATTTACAACAGGTGTATCTGAAGCTGCTGACTTTGATGCAACTGCAAAAATGACATTAAGTTCTGCCGGTCTGTTAACGATTGCAGATGACTTTATGATTAAAGATGGTGGTACAATTGGTGTTGCATCAACTAATGACGCTATTACAATTAGTTCTGCTGGTGCCGTAACATTTAAAAATGATATTACAGTTGCAGATGATTTAATTGTAACGGGTGATTTTACTGTAAACGGTGACACAACAACAATCAACACAACAAACAAAGTTTTAACTGACTCAATAATTGAATTAGCAAATGGAGCATCAGGTACCCCATCAAATGATGCGGGTATCGTAATAGAAAGAGGTAGTGCTGCCAACGCATTTATTGGTTTTGATGAGAGTGCTGATAAATTTATAGTTGGTACTGGTACATTTACTGGTGCTACAACAGGTAACTTATCTATTACAACTGGTACACTTGTTGCTAATTTAGACGCAGTAACTGTAACTACCAGTGGTGTAGTCTCAGTGGACGATACTACTAATACATCGTCAGGAACAACTGGATCAATCCACACAGATGGTGGATTGGGTGTAGCATTAAATCTATTTGTTGCAACAAATGCTACAGTATCAGGCACTACGCTAATGACTGGAGTTACTACACATGGTGGTAACGTGGTTTCAGATACAGATTCTACGGACGACCTTGGTACAACGGGTGTTCGTTGGGCTAACTTATTTGTAGACGCTATCACTGCTACCGATCAAATTACAGCTACAGGATTTACTGGAACACTTGATGGAGTTTTAGGAAGTGGTTCGGCAGCGGCGGCAACTACTACTGCTCTCGCCTCTACTACTATTACTGCTAGCGGTATTATAAAAACTGATGATACAACTAATGCGTCTACAACAACTGATGGCTCATTACAAACTGACGGTGGTTTATCAGTAGTTCTTGATGCCGTACTTGGAAATGATATTAAACTACGGTCTGACTCTTCTCGTGTTCTGTTTGGCACTAATTTAGAAGTTTCTTTAACACATACAAATGATGTTGGTCTTACATTAAACTCTACAAACAAATTAATGTTCAATGATGCCACTCAATTTATACAAGGTGCAAGTGGTACAGTATTAAATATTGGGGCAACAGATGAAGTAGATATAACTTCAACCTTAATTGATATCAACGGTAATGTTGAGATTAGTGGTACTACTGCTCAAGTCGGAGTGGCAACTTTTACTGCTAGAGATATCCATAGTGGTGGAATAACAGTAGCAGATGCTGGAAATATTGGTTCTGCTTCAGACCTAGATGCGATTGCAATTGGTGCTGATGGAGACGTTACATTAACTCAAGACCTAGAACTACAACATGATGGTGCGATACTATCTTTTGGTGCTAATGATGAGATAGCTTTAACACACGTACATGACACAGGATTACTCTTAACAGATTCTGGTGGTTCACCAACATTACAATTACATAACGCTAGTGAAGCTGTATCTTCAGATGGTAGTAAATTAATATTAACATCCAACGGTGTTGCGTTTAGTTTACCTACAGCGGATGGAGATGATGGGCAAGTAATGAAAACTAACGGCAGTGGTGTATTTTCATTTACAGATGTATCGGCCACAGCACTTGCTGCTGATAATATAAGTATTGGTGACGCTGCTGTATTGCTTTCAACATCATCTGGTAATATTGTAATTGATGCTGCAGCAAACGATTCAGATATTATATTTAAAGGAACAGATGGCAATGCGGATACTACTTTCTTAACTATTGATGGTTCTGCGGCAGGAGCTGCAACCTTTAATAATGATGTGACTGCTTTCTCTGATGAAAGACTAAAAGACAATATTGAAACAATACCAGATGCTTTAGATAAAGTATGCCAAATGCGTGGAGTAACCTTTAACAGAACTGATTTTGATGGTGAAAAACAAATGGGCGTTATAGCTCAAGAAGTTGAGAAGGTTATACCAGAAGTTGTAAGAGAAGATGATTCGGAAGATAAAATTAAATCAGTTGCTTATGGCAATATGGTTGGTGTTCTTATAGAAGCTATTAAAGAGTTAAAAGCTGAAGTAGATGAACTAAAAAATAGGAGTTAACTATGAATTTTGGTATTGTTGCTTTTTCACAATCTCCTTTTTCTACTCAACAGTTTGAAGTATTAGACGTTGCCGTAACAGGAACAGCTTTAGGTTTAAATCAAACAGCCGTTGTTACAGTAGGTCATGCTAATGTTAGTCTTACGGGTAGTGCTATGGCATTTTCTATCACGGAAGTTATTACGATAGCAGATGCTAATTTAACTCTCGAGACAAACTTATTAACAAGCAGTATTGGAATCACTAACGGCATAGGTTGGGCTACAGTTGATTCAGGTACTGCTCAAACATGGACTTCTGCCAGTACAGGCACTGCTCAAACATGGGTCCCTGTAGACGAGGTTGAAAAGGTTGCATAACGACCTTATAATGAATATAAACATACAAAGTAGGTAATCATGGCATCAACATTTTCAAGTGACTTAAAATTAGAACTAATGACAACAGGGGAGAACCCTGGGACATGGGGAGACAAAAGCAATAACAACCTTAATGTAGTCCAACAAGCGGTTGCGGGTTATGAAGAAGTAGCAGTAGCCTCTAGTGATGTCACTTTAGCAATGTCAAATGCCACAGTATCTAATGCTAGAAATATGAGTATTAAATTTACAGGAACTTTAGCAGCTAACAGAATTGTAAACATGCCTGCTTCAATAGAAAAATTTTTTAATATTATAGATGGTACAAATCATGCAGGTTATACTCTTACTTTTAAAGTAACTTCACAAACAGGTTTTTTACTATGTGAGGGCAATCATTATATCTGCCATTCCAACGGCACTGATATCATTAAAGATCAAGAAACTAGGTATTGGCGTGTTATAGCAGCAGCTGAAACAGTGCAGGCAGGGGCTCAAATATTAGTCGATACTTCTGGTGCAGCCAGAACAATTACTTTACCCGCATCACCTGCAGCCGGAGATGAGGTAACTTTCTTAGATTCAGAAAATACTTTCGATACAAATAATTTAACTGTAGGACGTAACAGTTCTAATATAAATGGTTTGGCAGCTAACTTAGTAGTGGCAAATGAAAGAGCCGCTTTTAGTTTAGTTTATTCTGGAGATGCCACTGTTGGTTGGCAATTTAAAAATAGAGATCAATCGTTACGCAGTGGTGCGAATATTCTTTTAGATTCTCCAGGCGATGTTATTTTAGATGCTGATGGAGGAAGTGTTAGGTTTAAAGATGGTGGTACGGAAGTTGGTATACTTAATGCTGGTTCAAGTAATTTTATAATACAATCAAGCGTAAGCGACAAAGACATTATTTTTAAAGGTCATGACGGTGGTTCTCTTATTACCGCACTAACGTTAGATATGTCAGCAGCAGGTGCGGCAACCTTTAACAATGATGTAACTGCGTTTTCTGATGAAAGATTAAAGTCAGACATAAAAACTATTGACAACGCTTTGGGTAAAGTAATGAATATGCGTGGTGTTACTTTTGATAGAGAAGGTAGACAAGGCACAGGTGTTATAGCTCAAGAAATGCAAAAAGTTATGCCTGAAGTAGTGCATGACGAAGGTTTATATATGTCAGTGGCTTACGGAAACCTGGTAGGTGTATTGATAGAAGCAATTAAAGAACTAGAAAAGAAAGTGGAGAAACTAGAAAATGGCAGTTAAAGATAGTGGTTCATCCTTAGCAATATCAGAAATCGTAACAGAGTTCGGTGATGACGCTGGTGGCTCTGATTCAATGTCAGAGTATTATGCTGGTGGTGATAACGTACCTTCAGGTGCAGCTGGTGAGTCTGGAAATATTCCAGGCAGCGGAACTATTTCAATGTCTCAATTTTACGGTAGTACAAACCGTATAGCCATTGCACTTCAAATATCTTCAACTACACAGAACTACAATATTTATGCCAGTAGAGGTAATACCTATCAATCTGGTATTTCTGATGTAACACTAACGGTTCAAGCTATTGTAGGTGCAGCCCAAGCAGGCGGGACTTATGCTATTGATTCAGGAAACCAATGGGCTTCAGGGGATACTCTTAAAATTATAAACAACAGCCAAATCGTAGGTGCTGGTGGTGGAGCTGGAGCTGGTGGTGCTGGCAGTAACGGTGGTGATGCAAATGCTGGTCAAGCTGGTCAAGCTGCAAGTAGTGCCATTAACTTAAATATTGACGCAACTATTCAAAACAACGGTGGAAACATCAGAGGTGGCGGTGGTGGCGGTGGTGGTGGTGGTAATGATGTATCTGCTTTCGAAGGTAAAGGCGGGGGTATAGTGCATACTGCTTCAGGTGGTGGTGGTGGTGGTGGAGCTGGTCAAAGCAACGGTGCTGCAGGTGCTGCTGGTGGAGCTGGTAGTGCTAATGGTAATGATCTAACAGGTACAGCAGGACAAGCAGGTAGTATAAGTGGGGCTGGATCTGGTGGAGCTGGAACTTCTGAGTCTCAATCTACCCAGTCTGGTGATGGCGGAGCTGGCGGTGCATTTGGGGCTGCGGGTACAGCAGGACAAGCAGGACAACAAGGTAACGCATATAAAGGTGCCGGCGGTGGCGGTGGAGCGGCGGGTAAAGCTATTAATTTAAACGGTAATTCTGTATCATACGAAGATGGTAGTGGAAACGTACAAGGAGCGGTATCATAATGAGTAACTTAGTTTTATACAGAGCGTGGATTCAAAATAAAAAAGTAGTGCATCGTACTTACTGGGCCGGAAGCGATGACGATGAAACAAAAAAAGTTAAAGATCAAATTTTAGCTAAGTTCCCTGATGAAACATGGCCGTTTGACCCAAATGTTTGGGGTGTAAAAATGGGTTCAAATAAATATAGCCTACACGGTTGTAGTTGTGCAGCAGACTATAAAGATAGTAATAAGATTCAAAACAGTATTTTACTTAACCACGACTTTATAAAGTATTTTTATGACCTTGATACAACAACAAAAACAATGGAAGTAGTTTATAAAGAAGGGGCTGTAATGCCTGTGGTAACAGTTCCAAGTAATCTAACCGTAAAGTATGTAGCTGATATGTGTAACGCTGCTTTTGAATTACAAGCCACACAAGCTATTTATGTAAGTGGTACTAATGACAATATTTGGTCTTGGGCTGAATCATTAAAATCAGATATAGTAATGCCTATTTCAAAAAATAAAAAATTAGCGCACGATGATGATATGTATAAATTTCAATTTAATAATGCAAAAGAATTAACAGAAGTAACTTTACTAGCACATCTTGAAAGATATCAAGTGTATGGTGAAGGCACTAATCTTTATACAGAATATACTGCTGATTACGCTAGTGAGTTAAGCAATTTAGCGGACACTGAAATAGTAGTTCCAAAATTAGATAACCACGGCAATCGTATTGCACAAACACAAAGTAAAGAAGATATTAAAGAATATGTAAAAGTTCCTAAATCTGACGGAAGTGGCGGTTATGATACAGTTCTTCTTAAAGATTTATAAAAAATTAAATATTGGATACGGCAGTTGTCATGTAACTGGAATAAATGAAATAAGATATATTTCAAGGTGGGGTATTTGGTCAACTCCAATAACAATATTATTCTCTAAAATACACCCCATTTCTTCTACAGTAGAAGCTATACCTAATACAAAAGAAAACGCTAGTGTTATTTACCACAGCCACCCATTTAGTTTTATATCTTTAATACTCAAAGGAACTTACATAGAGGAAATTAATGAAAATGGCAATATTATTTTTAAAAAACGAAAATGGTTTAATTTTGTAAGTAAAAATACTTTTCATAAAATAGATTGTGAAAAAGATGTGTGGACAATACAAGCTGGATTTGTCAAAACTAATAAAGTTCGTATTAAAATAGATAATAAAATATATGCTCATAAAAGAATATTTACTACAGGTGGTATAGATGACTGATGTAATTAAAGGGGTAGTACCTGAAATAAAACAGAATTGGAAAGTAAAAATAGGTAATCAGAAAAAAGAAGCTCCTTATCTTGCGATAGATAATTGGTATACACCTGAAGAAGAAGAACAAATATGGTATGAGCTTAATATGTTTTCTACACAACCTAATAAAAGTAAAGCTGATGATAAAGTAAGTCCAGTAGCTCGTGACCCTGGAGGTAAGGCTAGATCAAACGCATGGAGGTTTCATGTTTGGGATTACTACACTCAAGAGGGTTTAAAAATCTCTCCAATTCACAGATGCTTATATAAACAAAGAAGTAAATCTTTTCACGACTTAATGTTCGAAGCTATGCCTTTACATAAAAACAATTTTGTATGTACTAACAAAGACGCTACCTTTATTAGCTATTATGATAAAGCAAAGTACTACAAACCTCATAGTGATACTGTACAGTTTACTTGCCTTATATGGATGTACAAAGAACCAAAACAGTTTTTTGGTGGTAATTTAAAACTTACTGCTGCGGACACTACAATCGAATGTGTAAACAACAGAATGTTAATATTTCCAGGTTATTTAGAACATGAGGTCACAGAGATTAAATCTAAAGATGCTATTAAAATGGGTCATGGCAGATACTGTATTACGCATTTTTATAACTGGGAAAGTGCTTATCCTGGGTGAACGGTAAGCCCCTTATCTGGGTCTTTATAAGCTGCTACAATTGAATTATAATAACTAAAACAGGATTTATAAGCATATGGCATTAGTTAAAGTACCATTTAAACCAGGTTTTAATAAACAGATGACCCAGTCATCTGCGGAAAGCACATGGACGGATGGTGACTTTGTACGTTTTAGATACGGGGAGCCTGAAAAGATAGGTGGGTGGCAAAAACTAACTGCTAATACACTAGCGGGTGTGGCAAGAGATTTACATAATTGGACTGATTTAGACGGTAGTAAATATTTAGCGATTGCTACTAACAAGCTAATTGTTATCTATTATGGTGGAGCTTACTACGATGTAACGCCTTTACAAGCAGCTATTGCTAGTTGTACTTTAACAACAGTACAGACCTCAGCGACACTGACGGTTAATAAAGTAGGACATGGTTTAGCCGAAGGTGAGCTATTTACTTTTAGCAATATGACTATTCCGGGAAGCGGTACGGGTTTTGTTGCAGCGGACTTTACAACTAATACATTTGAAATTGTAACAAGAGCCACCGATTCTTTTACCGTAACTATGAGTAAGGTTGAGTCGGGTTCTGGTGTAACAGGTGCTACAGGTTGTACTATAAACCCTTATATAAAGCCTGGGTCGGCAATAGCTGTCCCAGGTTATGGTTTTGGTGTAGCTCAATGGGGTGGTGAAACTATATCTTTAACTAAAAACGATTTAAATGGATTGTTAGCTGACACAGCTGCTGGAACAGGTGATTCTGGAACAACTGTAACTCTTACATCAGCTTCTGGGTTTTCTACAGCAGGGCATATTTTAGTTGGGTCTGAATTAATTACTTACACAGGTATATCAGGTCAAGGTTTAACAGGTGCTGTAAGAGGAGCTTTAGGTTCAACGAGAACAGCCCATGCTGATGAAGCAGTCGTAACTGACGCAACTAATTTTGTTGCTTGGGGAAATGCAGCATCAACTACGGATGTGACGCTGGTACCTGCTAACTGGTCATTGGATAACTTTGGTACAATTTTAATAGCTACTTTAAAAAACGGGAAAACATTTGAATGGAATCCAGCTAATGGCCTTGATACAAGAGCTTCTGCTTCAACTACGAATCCGACTAAAAGTGTTATGTCATTAGTCTCTGGTCGAGATAGGCATCTTATTCACTTAGGTACAGAAACAACAATAGGCAATACCTCAACACAAGATAATATGTTTATAAGATTTAGTGACCAAGAAGATCGAACAGACTACACCCCTGTATCCACTAACACAGCAGGTACGTTTAGGTTAGATTCAGGCAGTAAAATTGTTGGTGCTTTACGAGCAAAAGATTATATTTTTATATTAACCGATACTTCTGCTTATACGATGCAGTTTGTAGGACCTCCGTTTACTTTTAACATACAACAAGTAGGATCTAACTGTGGTTTGATTGGACAGCATGCAGTAGTCTACGTTGATGGTGCAGTTTACTGGATGGGTGAGTCCGGTGGTTTCTTTGTTTTTGACGGTACGGTTAAAAGACTACCTTGTACAGTTGAGGATTTTGTATTTACCGATGTTGATCCTGACGATTTAGGTATAAATTATGATACAGGTGAATTGGTTTACTGTAATTATAATTCACTGTTTACTGAAATAAATTGGTTTTATGCAAAAGCAGATTCTTCTGTTATTGATAGATGTGTTACTTTAAATTATCGAGAAGGTTCGTGGACAACTAGCTCATTAGCAAGAACTACTTACATAGACAAGTATTTATTTGATAACCCTCTTGCGTCAGAATTTGCAACAGCCGGAGTACCTACATTCCCAACTATTCAAGGAGCGACCTCGGCTCTCGGTGCAAGTACTTTGTTCGAGCACGAAAAAGGAGTAAATGAAGCAGATCAAAACGGAAATGCTACAGCCAGTATCGATGCGTTTATTGAGTCGAGCGACTTTAGTTTTGATTCCGGAGGTGGGCAAGGTGAAAGCTTTATTAAGATAAGAAGGTTTATACCTGACTTTAAAATACTAGCCGGCAACGCTACAGTGACTATAAAGTTAAAAGACTTTCCAGCAGATACTGAAGCTAGTTCACTGTTAGGTCCTTTCACGGTCACCTCGTCAACTAAAAAAGTAGACACCCGAGTGCGTGGTAGATTTGCTTCTCTTAAAATAGAAAATACAGCTACAGACGAGAACTGGAGATTTGGTTCTTTTAGAGCAGACGTGCAACCAGACGGAAAAAGATAATGGCTAAGATAACAATAACTATACCCGAACCAAAACCAGAATATGATGCCTCTAATCAAAGACAACTTTTGGAATCTTTAAACACTCTAAAGAATCAATTAAACTTTTCATTTCAAACAGATTTTAAAAACGAACAAGACACTTTTAACTGGTTTATATCATGACAATACAATATAAAAATCAAGGTTTTACTTTAGCTAATACTGCGACTACTTCAGTTTTAACAGCTCCTGCTGATGCTAGGTTGCTAATTAAACAAATACAAGCCGTTAATATACACAGTAGTGCGGTAACTTTAACAACTCAAATAACCGATACGTCAGCAACAGCTACTCATACGTTTGGTAATCAGGATATTGCAGCAGTCAGCACGGTGGATATTATTACGAACACTACCGTATTGGAAGAAGGTGATATTCTTAAAATGACAGCAGAAACAGGTGCTAAAATATCAGGAATTATTTCTTACGCTCAATTAGACAGATCGCAAGAAAATGGTTAGAATACAGCCATGACT
>Ga0075443_10000819_pt1 | contig 13019 bp, 15 predicted proteins | sample CoawatmetaG00DNA_3_FD_71583 | JGI IMG/M metagenome (GOLD analysis project Ga0075443, IMG submission 71583) | Marine microbial communities from the West Antarctic Peninsula - Coastal water metaG006-DNA | ecosystem: Environmental > Aquatic > Marine > Coastal | place: Atlantic Ocean: West... | reverse complement strand
CCGTATACATGCTGCATACCTTACCCCTTTACATTACTCTTGAAACATTATAATTTTATTGTCAAGGATTACACTCGATGCTTGGTGTATACTTCGAGTGCCTGACATAAAAGTGGTGGTTTTATATGGGTTATAGTATGCTTGTTCGTACCCTGTAGTACTAGAGCTCCCTATATCAAAGCATTTTATATAACCAATTACACCTGCATGTACATTCTTCCTCTGCTCTCTTAAGACACGCTGACGGCCTGCCTCAGATACCTTGAAAGTAGCATCTACTAATCTCAAGGTGTTAGTGTGGGCAACAACTAGATCTTTACAGGTCCCACTGAGAGCTTTTATACTTAGACACTTCTTATGAAGGTTGAAGTAGACATAAACCTTAATACCCCTTAAGTCCTTTAGGGATTGGTTGTGCTTATAATTAATCATGCCATTTCTCACTTACCTATTTAATTGGAGCCCCGTAGGACCCCTCACTTAGTTAAGAACAATCCTCACCATTACCTAAGAACTCTAGGTAGTAGTTTAGCATTTGGTCTCTTTCCCATTCACCTACATCTTGCCCTTTTTCCCAACTATCTTCTTCACATTCAAATGCAAAGTGGTCTGAAAGGATATCATATAGGTATTCAGTGGATATATGTTTCATGGTTTAGCCCTTTTGGTTTGGTTATAGACTCTGAGAGCCCTATTGGTTTATAGACTCTGAGAGCCCTGTTGGTTTATAGACTCTGAGAGCCCTGGTACTGGATTGTAGCTCTTGAAGGAAGGAGTGTCTCTTTACGAGTTCCCTCCCTCCTCACACTCTAATGGTTACTATAGCATTATATTCGCTATTTCTTCCATTATGTTACCCATCCAAGCTTCTAGCTCTTCAGGGTTGAACTCATCATAAACCTCACCTAAGTGGGCTATGTAAGCTTCACTTGCATCACCTCCACCGCCTTTAACCTTGTTATCTAAAAGGCAAGCTTGGATAAAATCTTGTTTAGTTGTATACATATTATTCCCCTTGGAATATGTTTAGGAGCCCTTAGGACTCTATTCATTAGACTCTTAGAGCCTTGGTACTGAAGTGTACCTTAAGAAGGGAGGAGCCTGCGAGTCCCCATCCCTTGACCTTTCCTATGTAGTTGCTATTGGGTTAGTACCTATTACTATCCTAGTATCCCCTAAGTGTTTACTATCTATTACTACCCTAAGTGTTTACTATCTATTACTACCCTAAGTGTTTACTATCTGAACACCTCCATTGTAGTTGCTATTAGGTTAGTACCTATTAGTATCTACTCCCCTATTAGAGTAGTCTATTGGTATTGTATTAGTAGTCTATTGGTATTGTATTAGTAGTCTATTGGTATTGTATTAGTAGTCTATTGGTATTGTATTAGTAGTCTATTGGTAGTCTCTAGGGGTTATACCTACTTATCCCTATTAAGGTATCTGTACTAGGTATACTCTAGGTATATCTAAGTAGTCTCTAGGGATTATACTATTGGTATATAACTATAGTACTTAACTCTTACGAATCTTTTATTCTAATAGGAGTCTATTCAAACCTAACGGGCTAGAATGGGGGCTGTAGCGTTATGGCTTGTATTCTATTAGGTTATCTTATGGGAACTATTGGGAGTCTATTGGGAACTATTGGGAGTCTATTAGGAGTCTATTGGGAACTATTGGGAGTCTATTAGGAGTCTATTGGGAACTATTTGGAGTATCTCAATGGGCTTGGTTCTTATGGGGTCTTATGGGGTCTTATGGGGTCTCCGTATATTATTCGGTTACTATACCTTTAATCGTATATTATTCGGTTACTATACCTTTAATCGTATAACATTCGGTTAGCCCCACATACCCCCTATTCCCCACAGATTCTCACACACTTCTCCTAAAATCCCCGTTACTAATTGAATAGACTCCTAATAGAAGACAAAAGGGATTGGCATATAGACCTAAGAGTACCTGAGGGACTCTCCCTTGGCTTATCTCACAGATCTTACAGGTTATCTCACGGGATACTCCAAGTATCTCACAGGTACTATGAGGCTCTCCCTACGAGTGTAACGAGTATCCCTTGGCTTATCTCTTGGACGAGCGAAGCGAGGACTCTCCCTACGAGTGTAACGAGTATCCCTTGGCTTATCTCTTGGACGAGCGAAGCGAGGACTCTCCTGGGAACTCCAGACTGGGCTAAGAGGGCTAAGAGGATTTAGGGGGTACCCCAAAATAATTAAGGGTACTATATATAATGAAGATTTATTCTCTCTCTCTCTAACACAGGTACACCCCTACGGTATTCTCAAGGAAGCTCCCCTACAGTACCTCACAGTTACTCCCCACAGTACCTAAAAGAAGCTCCCCACAGTACCTAAAAGAAACCCCTACAGTACCTCACAGTTACTCCCAATAGGAGCCACCTAGAGGCCACACAGATACACAAAGATTCCAAACCCATACAATGACACTGATGGTTATTAAAAGCTCTCACAGAGCTTCTCAGGACGTGGTTAGGGGTACCCCCAAGTTATATTGGGATATCTCTTAGATCTAAAAATATAGTATACATATATAAGACCTAACAGTAAGGCCTAAGGGTAATACCTTAAATTGAACGTAAGGCATTAAAAACACCAAATAATTTATGAGGATACATTATGGTAGACAAAGCTAGTAAGGGACCCAAGGGACCTAGTAGTAAAGCAGCCCTTACAAGGTTAGTTAAAGAGAAGGAGAAGCGTAATCTCTTAGGTAAATATGAGGTTGACTTTGAGTTATTCTGTACAGAGCAAGTTAAGATATTGACTAAGGATGCAACTAAAGGTTTCGTACCTTTCAAATTAAATGATGCACAGAAGGTAATAACTAGTAGTCTGGATAAGCAAGTTGAAGAGACTGGTAAGGTTAGGGCTATTATATTAAAGGCTAGGCAACAGGGTATTAGTACCTATTGCTCTGCTAGAGTCTTCTGGAAGTCCTACTTCAGCCCCCATAGTAAGTCTGTTATATTAGCTCATGATTCAGCTACATCAGATGCTCTATTCACTATGAGTAAGAGTTTGATTAGTAATATGCCTATTATGTTAAGACCTACTCAGAATAAGTCTAATGCTAAGGAGATTATAATTAAGTCTCCAGCTTACCGTGATAAGGAAGCTATTGGCTCATATAGGTTATATACAGCAGGTAGTCCAGAAGCTGGTCGAGGTACAACACCTACGATAGCTCATTTGTCTGAAGTAGCATTCTGGGGCTTTGATAGTCAGATAATCTCTGGTATGTTCCAGGGTATCTCTGGTGCTGCAGGTACTGAGGTTATCCTTGAGTCTACTGCTAATGGTGCCTCAGGGGAGTTTCATAGACTCTGGAAGGGTGCTATCTCTGGTGAGAACGAGTATATTGCTATCTTCCTCCCTTGGTATATAACTAAGGAGTATACGAGGACACCCCCTGCTAATATGGAGTTAACAACTGAAGAGGAAAAGTTAGTTGAACTTTATAGTCTGACTAATGGTCAGCTCTATTGGAGAAGGTTGAAGATAGGTGAGTCAGGTGCTGTTAAGTTCCAACAGGAGTACCCAGCGACTGCTGATGAGGCTTTTATTGTCTCTGGTGCTAATGTCTTTAATGTTGAGAAGCTGAATGCTCTAGTTCCCCAAGAGGTCATTAAGAAGCAAGAGTGGGATAATAGCTCTAAGGACTTTGATTCTCATAAGGAAGGTAAGTTAGATGTATTTGAGTTCCCTCAGTGGGATTGTAATTATGTCATAGCAGCTGATGTTGCCTTAGGGGTTGGTCAGGATTATTCCTGTGCTATCGTGATGGATAATAAATATAGAGTAGTAGCTATGTATCGTGACAATAGGATAGATCCAAGTCTCTACGGAGAGTTGTTATTCTATTTAGGTCGTAAGTACAACAATGCATTATTATGTGTTGAGAGTAACTCTATGGGTATAGCCACATTACAATCTCTAACCCAGATGGAATATGTCAACCTTTATAGGCAAACTAAGATAGCTAATGTCTCTAATGAGTCTGGTGACCGATTAGGTTTCAGAACAACCTCAGCCACTAAGCCTGCTATTATAGGTAACCTTAAGAACCTGATAGAGAATGAGGAAGTCTCCGTACCTTCTAGTATTATGATACAGGAGTTGAAAGATTATATCTCTACAGAGACAGGTAAGACCCAAGCAGTCTCAGGTAGTCATGACGATAGTGTTATGGCCCTAGCGATGGTTTGTGAGGTGTTGAGAACACACTATGATAAGTTACAGAATGATAATATCTCATGGAAACAGAAGATATCAGATTTTAAACAGGATGAGACTAAGTGGATGTAGTCCCATGTGTAACCTTAGGGGTTACAACCTGATAAGAATATGCCCTAGTCCTCGTGCGCTGGTATACCGTATGGCATTAAGTATACTACCAACTAAATAACATTTAGGCTAACACTGACGTACCTTGAGAAGACTCTTTGAGTCGGGATCCCCTTGAGCAATATTAGTGTTACCCTAAGCGTTATAAGCAGTTATTACTTATAACTAAATCCTATATAAGGAACAAAAAGGGGGGGTTGTATGTCTGAGGAGAAGTTAGATGCTAAGGTAACACCCCCTACTGCAAGAGCTAAGAAGAAAGCTCATGTTGATGCTCATAAGATGTTAACGGGTTGTACTAACCCAAATTGTCCTTGGACTGGAGATTTCCACCCATGTCAGTTACATTTAGACCATATAGACCCTAATCTTAAGAGTCCAAAACTTAAGATTAACAATGCTACGTTTTGGCATTTAAGTTGGGATATTATGTTAGAAGAGATTAAGAAATGCCAAGTACTTTGTGCTAATTGTCACATGGCTAAAACTCACGTTAGATAGATAGAGATACCGAGGAGGTATTCATGCGTTACAACGAACATCAGGCGAAGGACCAAGAGGTCCCTAAGAAAGAGAAGAAAGAAAATAACTTACCTAAACCAGGTAATTATAATTCTGAGAGTCTTAAGAATAATAATAAAAACTCACACTTATGGGGACGTTAAGATGAAAGAAGGAAACTCGTACAAAGGTAAAGTGACGGATGAGGAACTAATCCAATTAGTCTCAGATGGTGCACTACAAGCTACAGGTGATTGGCTAAACAGTGGTGACTTATCGCAAGAGCGTATGAAGTCTACCTATGAGTTTGCAGCAGTACCTGAAGGCCATTTAGCACCGCAAGGTGTGTCAGCTATCGTAGACAGTTCTACTACAGAAACTGTAGAGGCTTATACAGCTATTATCTGTGATTTATTCCTAAACAACGGTAAGTTAGCTCGTTTCCTACCTGTAAAGGATAACCCTAAGTCTCATAAGGATGCTCATCAAGCATCTATGTTAACTAACTATTGTCTGTTTAAGCAGAATGAAGGTTGGTCAGAACTACAGACTTGGATTAAATCAGCCCTACTTTGGAAGAACTCCATAATCCGTTGGGATTACGTAGAGGACTATGCAGTTGATTTTGAAGAGTATGAGAATATTAGTCAAGATCGCCTAGATGAGCTACTATCTGATGATGACGTAGAGATTGTAGGTGAATTACAGTATGAAGCTACTGTTAACCCTGAAGGTGAAGGTGAACTAACTTACTTAAATGTAAGACTTAGACGCACCATTGATAAGTCTAGAGTTAAAATAGAGAATGTAGCACCTGAAGGTTTTAGAATTTCTCGTGAGGCCACATCATTAGAAAATGCCTCTTTTATCGGTATTGAGACACAATTAACACGTAGTGAAATACGTAAGCAATGGCCTGATATCGCAGATAATATAAGCGAAGATGACTGGAATGGTATGGGTGATGGTGAATCTTGGAACAGTTTCTCATCAGAACAAGCTGCAAGGAAGTTAGTTGTTGGTGATTCTTACCAAAGTAACGCAGTAGGTAGCTCATACGCTCTTGAAGCTAATAGAGAAGTTACCGTAACAGAATGTTGGTTGAAGGTAGATAGAGATGGCGATGGTATCGCTGAGTTAAAGCATGTTGTATCAGTTGGAACCTTTATTTTACATGAAGAAGATGTTGATATGGTACCTTTAGCTTCATTATCACCTATTGATATTCCATATGAATTTTATGGTCTTTCAATTGCAGATATGACTCGTAGTTCTACACTAGCATCTACAGCAATCCTTCGTGGTTTCGTAGAGAATACTTACTTGACTAACTACTCACCTAAGTTGGCAGATCCAAACGTAGTAGACTTCTCTGCCTTGCAGAATATGAAGCCTAAGCAGATCATCCCAACTAATGGTAACCCAAATGGTGCTGTGGCTGCCCTACCTCCTGAGACTATCTCAACAGGTACTGTGCCACTTATGCAACATTTACAATCTATTAAAGAACAAGCAACGGGTATGTCTAAGGCAGCTCAAGGTCTTAACGATAGTTTGTATGTATCGGGTAATAGTGAAAGTAAAGTAGCAGCGGTTCAATCTGCATCGCAGAAACGTATCCAACATATTGCTCGTAGGTTCGCTGAGACAGGCCTTAAGCGTTTATCCTCTGGTGTATACCAATGTATCCGTAAGAATATGAACACTGTTGACGCTAACTACCAAGGTATCTTCACATCTATTGTACCTAAAGAACTTCCTAGAACTATGGATTGTGAAGTCTTTATTGATTTAGGTGAGAACTCTAATGCTAATAAGATAAAGAAATTACAGCAGGTAGGTCAAACTATACTACCAGGTCTTAACACAGCAGGTGCTGGTATGATTATTAAGACTGAAGCCCCAGCTGTATTAGCGACTCAATTGCTAGAAGCCTTAGGTTTAGATAGCAGTGACTTCTTAGAGGACTATACTACTGAAGAGTTTAAAGAGAAAGCAACTCAAGCAGTTCAAAGCCAAACTGAGAGAGCTCAGAAGGAACAAGAGATACTGCAGCAGAAGCAAGAGTTAGAGATGGCATTGAGCCAATCTAATATTACCTATACTGATGCACAAACTAAGAACGTACAAGATGATAACTCTAAACAATTAGCAGTTAGTATTGATAAATCATTCCAAGAGTGGGCAGGACTTGAGATTAAGTCTGTCAAGGAAGGGGCTGTTTTACCAGCTAGACCACCGTATGACCAAGTGATTGCTATGGCTAGAGAGATACTAAATAACCAAGGAGGCCAGTAGGCTTCCACAACAGGAGTAGAAGATGGATAAATATCGCAAGTCAGCTGAGAAGAAGCTAAAAGGTATTCACCCCGATGTAGAGGCAAAAGAGGCGTTAGTTAAAGCAGAGTTTGCAAGTCGTGAACGTGAGGATTTCTTCACAGACGCATATGGGGAGTTAATCACAGACTACTTCTTGAGGTTCTTAAAGACAGAGCCCCATGAGTATAAAGCACGAGAGTTTATTTACTCTTGTGTACTTTCATTAGGAGATGTTAAATCTAAACTTACACAATATGAAATGTTTGGTAAGAATATGTCAACTATGATGAATAACAAAGAAGAGGACTAAGAGTATGAGTTTAAGAGAAATAGATACAAATATTATCGTGAACAATATTAAGACAATGATTAATGCGCTAGAGTATGACTCAATGCGTTCGGCTGGAAAGATGAAGATGAATGCAGGTACCATTGTGGATCTGTATAACCTTCGTGCTATCTATGTAGATACTAAAAAGGCTGCAGTTAAGCCTTCCATTAAACCAGCTAAGTAGGAGAATAATATATGCCAATGCCACAAGAATCTCTACCACAAAGTGATGACATTCAAGCATCGGAAACGTCTGAACAAGCATTGTTAGATGCCGTAATGAGTAACTCAGATTTCCTAGATAATTCTATGGATCAGAGTGATGAAGTGCCGCTACCTGAAGAGCAAGAGCTAGTTGATGACACAGTAGAAGTAAGCGAAGAAGACCCAGAAGAGCTTACGGACACTGATACTGAAGAGGAAGTTGAAGATGAAGAAGCTGTACCTGAAGATGAGGATGACTCCGAAGAGGATTCTACCCAAAAGTCTGATACGTACACAGCTGAAGATCTAGACTTAGAAGCTAAGGTTCGCGTCAAAGTTGATGGCGAAGAATTAGATGTATCATTTGCTGACTTGCTGAAAGGCTATCAGGTAGATGCCTCATTGAGTAAGAAGGGTCGTGAACTAGGCGAGGCTAAGAAGCAATTAGAGTTAGATAAAGAAAATAGTCTAACTGAAATTAGAAATCTTAGTGAAGCCTCTACTGCTATTCTATTAGGTAAAGAGCAATCTATATCTAAAGAGTACCACTCTATTGAGAAGCAGATTGAGAAAGCACGAGAGGAAGGTGACACATACACTGTAAGCGAACTTAAAGACAAGCGTGAAACCACCCAGAAGAAATACTGGGATGCACGTAAAACTAGAGAAGAGCTACAAGGTAATGTCATGAAGCAAAAAGAAGTTGCTGAGAAGAAGATATGGGAAGAGAATCTAAATCATTTCAACGAAACGATTGAGAGTCACGTACCTGGCTTCACTCAAGAAACAGCTAACTCCATTCGTGATTTTGCTATAAGTGAAGGTTTGTCTGCAAACATCGTAGATACTATAGTTGACCCTGTGATTGTTAAAGTACTTAACGATTACCGTAAACTAAAGACTGGTGTTGAGAAAGGCAAAGCTAAGCGTAAGGCTGTACCAGCTAAGAAAGCTGTTCCAGTTAAAAGAGCTAAAACAGTTAACCAAAAGAAAACTGATACGGCTAACATGAAGAAAGCAAGAGCTTTCAAAGATGGTGCTTCACAAGAAGATCAAATGGCATTCTTACGGGATTATGCAGTTAAATCTTTAGGTGAATAAACACTTTTTAAAAACAATATAAGGAACTATTAATTATGGCTACAACAGGCGGTCGCGCAACAACTGGTCCAGCAGGCGCAGTAACATCTGGTACTTCTAACTCTAACGTTTCACAACGTGAAGACTTAGCTAATTTCATTTCAATGATTACTCGTGATGAGACTCCGTTCTTATCTTCAATCGGTAAATCAAAAGCTAGTGCAGTTTTCCATGAATGGCAGACTGATGAGCTAGCAGCTCCTGGTAACTCTAAGTTATCTGACGGTGCTGACTTCTCTACCCCAGGTGGAGCAGCTGGTGACGGTGGCGCAGCATTTAACCCTGTAGGTCCTGAACGTACTCGTTTAGGTAACTACACTCAAATCAATGGTAAAACCATCGCTGTATCTGGCACTCGTCGTGCTGTAGATCAAGCTGGTGTTGCAGATGAGTACGCTTACCAACTTAAGAAACGTGGTACTGAGTTACGTCGTGATATCGAAGCTGATTTGGTTCTTAACTACCAAGTAGCTAGCGGTTCTGGCACTCGTACTATGGGTGGCGTTCAAGCTTTCGTTAACTCAGAAAAGACTTGTACTTACGCTTCAGGTACTGCTGTTGCAGCTGGTAATGCTGCTAAAGGTACTACTGCTCCTACACTAGCTGCAGTTGCTAGCCGTACAGCATTAGGTTTATCAGATATTGATGCTACAATGCAGAAGATTTATGAGAACGGTGGTAAAGCTACTCGTATCATGTTATCTCCTAAATTACGTCGTGACTTCTCTGACCTTATGGTTAGTGATGCAGGCGTTCGTCGTAACATTGATGATAGCGGTAAATTACGCCAATCAGTTGATATCTACATGTCAGATTTTGGTGACCTAATGGTAGTTCCTAACTACATCATGGGTTTACAAACTGCTGATGGTATCGTTGCTGCTGAACGTAAAGATTCATGTGCATTGATTTATGATCCACAATGGTTCGCTCTTTCTACTCTTCGTCCTCTTAAAGAAGTTGATGTTGGTCAGAAAGGTGACTCTACTGTTGGTATGATCGTTGAAGAATGTACCTTAGAAGTGAAGAACCCTACGGGTTGTGGCGCTATCTACGGTCTTAAGTAAACGCTTAATACAATTTGAGGGAAGGGCTTAAGGGCCCCTCCCTTTTTTAAAAGAATCTATAGGAGATAGAAATATGTACGTAATTAAAGGTGATGTAGCTTCAAAGGCAGTTGGTCAATTATACCCAGCAGAGCTTTGCACTTTCCAATCAGTTCAAGCAGCTGATGGTACTTCATACAAACTTTCAAATGTTTTGTTTTATGATCCATCTAAAGCGAATGGTACTGGAAATCACGAAGTAGCTGTAGCTAACCCAGTTCTTGGTTTTATCGCTAAGACAGGTCGTTTTGTACCTACAACTAGCTTAATCTAAGTAATAAATAAGAGGACTTAAAATGGCTAAAACTATTAATACCACTGCAGGAATGCAGGCGCTGATTGACACAGACACACTGGATTATAAGGTTACTCAAGATCACCGCCCCTTCTTAGAAGCTGCTAAGCTTGATAGGGAGATGAGTGGTAGTCTTAAAGAAGATACAGGTTATAAGAAGGCTTGTACAATACCAGACTTAGTGGCAATAGAGATTAACTTTAAACATGGTATCAACATACATGATCCCACGTTCATGAACGACCCTGCAGATGCTCGTAAGGTACTTCAGATTGTAAAAAATGAATACCCTTACTTAATGTCTTATTAAACATAAAGCACAGGAAGAGGTGTACTTAGTCAAAACTAAGGCACCTAAACTATTAAACAAAAACATAAGGAGAGCCTGATGGCTACATATAACGAATTAGTCAATATGGTACGTGATTGGGCCAACCGAGATATTTCGGTACTCCCTGATAGTATCATACAATCTTGTCTACGATACTCTGCAGATGAAGCGTATCGAAACCTAGAAATACCACCATTAGAACATACAAGATACTACGTAACTAAGAATGAAGAGAGTTTAATAATTTTCTGTACCAAGGTAAGTGAGGGTGTATACTCTACAGTTTCTGTACCTAACATGAGTACTGCAGACTTCGATGAGAATGGTGTTAACCCTACAGTTTCTAACACTTCCTTCCTAGTACCACCTGATGCAGTCTCTTTCATATACCTAAGAACTCCAGGTGTTATCGATAGACCACCTGTAGGCTCTACAGTAGCTGCTACAGTGGTAACTGAAGATAACCAAGCTGACTTTGCTATTGTTAGTAGTAATAACACTCCAAGTGTTACATCTCATGCTGTATACAAAGATACTATGTATGATGAGAGAACTGACGTTAAAACCTTCTATGACTTCAATGATAATATTGGTTACACAAACTACTTCACACGTAAGGGTGGTAAGATATTAGCAGCAGGTCTTGCAACGGAAGGTCATGTACTTGAGTTGTTCTACTACAGAAGACTACCAGCTTTAGATGCTAGGTCTATACTACCAGTTTCCTTGACACTAGCTGCGGCTCAAGCTTCTCCTGATATCTACGAAGTAGTGTCTACCGCTCAGTATGATGCACTACCATATTTAGAGCAGAGAACTTATGAGTTAGTTGAGACAAGTTATGTTAGGTATATCAATGAAGTATTTAATTGGCTAAAAGACCACAATGAACGTGTACTATTATTTGGGGCATTGCATAGAGTCTTTGACTTCCTACAGGAAGAGGACCAGTCCCAGAAGTATAAAGCTCGTTTCATGGAGAGCGTTCAAGAATTAAATGAAGAAGAGAGGAACCGTAATATGTCTGCAGGACAGACCGTAGTTCGTTTTGGAAACACAAATCTTATTTAAGGAGTTAATATGAGTAACATAACGACTAACGATACGGCACTAGGGGGAAGCTTCGGTGCTAGTGAGTCACACCTAACACAAACACTAGAGGAAGCTGCAGGTAATAGCGCCCTACAAGCAGAAGCTGCAAGAGATGCTTCCGCAGCTAGTGAAGTACAGACAGGACTTGATTCTGTAGCAACCGCAGCAGATAGAGTGCAGACAGGAATTGATAGAGGGATTACTACTAGTAACGTCATCTTAACTGGCTCAGATTTAACTAATACTAATGCCGATGTTGTATCGACACACGCTGATGTGGTTCTAGTTGCAGCTGATAAGGTACAGGTAGCCTTAGACCGTACAGCTGTAGCAGCTGATTTAGTCTCCACAAATGCTAATGTAGTTTTAGCAGAAGCAGACAAGGTGCAAACTGGACTAGATAGAGCAGGAGTTGCTGCAGACCTAGTTGCAACTAATCAAGATACGCTTGATACAGCAGCAGACCTAGTTCTTACGCATGTAGATGTAATTAGCACTAATGCCGATGTAGTACTTACACATATAGATGTGGTACTGGCCAGTAACTCAGCACAACTATCAGCTACCTCAGCAGCTAGTATAGGTTCAGCAGTAATTGATTCAGCAGCTAGTGCTACCATAGCTCTTACAAAAGCAGGAGAAGCCTCTGCTAGTGCTACTACAGCTAGTACTAAGGCTAATGATACATTAGTATTATATAATCAAACAGTAAGCGATAATGATACTACGGTAACTGAGTTTAATACTTTAATAACTGAGATGGATGGCCCTATTATAGCTATAGCAGCAGACATGATAACCACCCAATTACTTATAGCAACATTACACCCATAAGGAAAAATACATGACAGACGTAACAATTGAGTTAGCTAAACTAACGGCTAGCACTACTGCACTCACGGAGGCAGTAGTAAATAAAACAGCGGCATTGGATGCTAGGGTAGTTGATGCTGCCAATTCAGCAAGTGATGCTCAAACCAGTATATATGATACTGACCAGCACCGTATAGCAACCGAAGCATTAAAAGATGAAACTTTAGGTTTAAAAAATGATACAGAAAGTATTAAGAATCAAGCACAGTCAGCACAGTCAGGAGCAGAAAACGCAGAGGCGAATGCAGTAGCGGTAGTTACTGGTGGTACAGGCTCTACTACCTCAGCCGCAGGTAAATTACCGCTTGCGAATGCCGAGGGAGTTATTGACCCTAACTGGCTACCTGCTGAGATTCGAGGATTGAATATCTTTGAACAGGAAAGAGCTAAGAATAATGGTAAGTATGCTGCCAGTGGTTTTGTGCATTTTGGTAAGCAT